>Ga0209710_1001412_pt1 | contig 18504 bp, 30 predicted proteins | sample ArcticOcean_MG_C_5_FD_187436 | JGI IMG/M metagenome (GOLD analysis project Ga0209710, IMG submission 187436) | Marine microbial communities from western Arctic Ocean - ArcticOcean_MG_CB4_138 (SPAdes) (version 2) | ecosystem: Environmental > Aquatic > Marine > Oceanic | place: Arctic Ocean...
TTTTCTCCGGTTGTTACAAGTTCTAATTTTAAATCTGATGAATAACTTGATGCCATAATTTATTTTTTAACTTGGATCTATTGGTGTCCAAACCATATTAACTCCAGGTACAATATTTTCCCATGTTATAACGTTCGGGTCTCCAGCATCTATTTCTACTTGAGATCCGGTTACATTTACTAACGCTGTTCCAGTCACTGTAACATTTCCTGTTGAAAGTGTCAATGCGTTTCCAGTAACAGAAGTATTAGAATCTGCTGTAACTGTAACAGTTCCTATGCTTAATGAAGTTGCATTACCGGTAACACTAAAGTTAGCATCTGCTGTAATTGTAACAGTTCCTGTACCTAAAATTACTTGAGACCCTGTAGGATCTTCAATAATAGAATCTGCTGTAATTCCAGCGCTACCAATACTAATAGATAATGTATTACCTGTTACTTGAATTGTTACATCATTATCATCATCGACCGTTGAGAAGGGTCGTTCGGCAAATGAGGCAAATCCGAAGAGCATAGGTTAACTTTCCAGTGCTTCTATTCTAGTTTTTAAACTATCGTTTTGTGTTTTAAGTTCTTTAATTGCATTAACTAATACTGGTACTAAATAAGCACTTGTTAATTTTAAATTATCTGTATCACCATTATCAACAAGAACAGGATTATCTCCTTCTAAAGCTAAAATTTCTTGTGCTTTAAATCCATATCTAGTTACTCCAGTTGGAGTGTCATTTTCTCTTGATGTTTTAAATCTATATTTAATTGGTGTTATTTGATTAACAAAATCTAATCCATGAGGAACAGTTTCAATATTAGTTTTATCTCTTAAATCAGAAGTTACTGTCCAATCAATTTTTATATATGCAGTATCTGAACTGTGATTACCCATTGCAATTTTATTTGTTTCACTTGAGGAGAAATTAGCCATAGCATCAGTACCAGAATTGTGTCCAATAGCTATGTTATTACTTCCTGTTGTTAAATTACCTAAAGCAAAACCTCCAACAGATACATTTAGTTCACCTGTTGTAACTTGTCGTAAAGCACTTTTTCCAAAACCATTATTATAACAACCTGTTGTATTTACTAATAAAGCATCTTTACCTGCTGCTACATTGTTATTACCTGTTGTGTTAGTACATAAAGCATTTGAACCAACTGCTGTGTTAGGTGTACCTGTTGTGTTTAATTTTAAAGCAAAAGCACCAACAGCCACATTATCATTTGCTGTAGTATTAGTTGCTAAAGCACCCCCACCTACTACTACATTACAATCTCCTGTTGTATTAAGACAACCAGCTCTTGAGCCTATAACGACATTACAACAACCTGTTGTGTTTGTAGGTAAAGAACATCTACCAATAGATACATTTCTTATTCCTGTTGTATTAGCTTTTAAAGATTCAAAACCAACTGCAGTATTTTCATTTGCTGTTGTGTTAGTTGCTAAAGCATCAACACCTAATGCTGTATTATTAGCACCTGTTGTGTTAGCAAACATAGCACCAGCACCACCTGCTGTATTAGAACCACCTGTGTTAGTTGTCAAAACGCTATTTCCAACAGCAGTATTACTTGAAGATGTTGTATTAAGTTTTAAAGCATCTTTACCAAGTGCTGAGTTATTATTTCCAGTTGTGTTAGTACATAAAGCATTTGAACCAACTGCTGCATTACCAGTACCTGTTAAGTTAGCAAATAAAGAACAACCACCTACTGCTGTATTATTAGAAGCTGTTGTGTTAGTGAATAAACTATTCATACCTACTGCTGTGTTAGATGAGCCTGTTGTAGTACGTACTAAAGCAGTTTTACCAACTGCAGTATTTTCACTTCCTGTTGTGCTATCACCCAATGCTATAAAACCTACTGCTGTGTTGTTATCTCCAGTTGTAAGAGAGCAAAATGCTTGTACGCCAACTCCAGTATTTCCGTCAGCAGAAGATAAAGTTCCTGTTGTATCTGTACCTACTAATAAACTGTTTGTAAAATTTGTTCCACCTTCTTTAAAAGTTACTCCACCTGCTGCATCTTCAAAAACTGGAGGTGCACCTGCACCTGCTGAAGTTAATACTTGGCCATCATTACCTGTTGCTACTGCTACAGGATTACCTGAAGCATCATAAGAAATAATATTTCCGTCTGTACCTGGGGCCATTTTTGCTAAAGTCACAGCATCCGCTGTAATATTAGCCGTTACGACAGAATCTGCAGTTACAAGTTTTGAATCCTTTATACTTAATCCATCAACCGTAACTCCATTAGCTGAAGTAACTTCATTTATTGTATCAACTTTTAAAATTGACGACATGAGTTAAACCTTTAAATTTTTAATTAAGCTGTGTAAGCTTTACCGGCAGTGATAGCAGCATTAGTCGCTGTCATATCTTCTGTAGTCCAGTAATCTTTAGCAACCATTAACTCTAGATGTTCAACGTTTCTGTCTACAGCTGATTGTTTATCTGCTGCTTCTTCATCAATCATTGAAGTACCTGCAATGATACCATTGATTAATTCAACGCTGTGGCCCATGGCCGTATAATCTTGAGCTATTTCTTCTACTGTTTTATCCATATTATATCCTTGTTATTTAGTTGCACATGCAACGGGTTTAAGTTTACCAAAATTCCTGTAAGAATCAAGAATTAACTTGGGTTCTACCATATTATTACGTGGATCTCCATCATTATATTTGGATTCATCCCACTCATTTCCCATATGAAATTGTAAGTTTTTATTATGAGAATAGCCAAATTGTGTCCAACGAGTGCTTCCCCAAATAACAACACCAGCTTTCTTTGCTGATGGTGAGAAGTGTTGTAAGCAACTATCAATAGCTACAAACCCTTCCGCATCTTTCAACATTTCATGTAAGTGTGTCCAGTGTAAATCACATCTAATTGTACCATTATAATGTGGCTCATTAGGTAAAACGCAGTTGATAATAGTAGTATCAGGATACTCTTCTCTCAACATATTGACTACTTGTTGAGCAAGGTAGGGTTGATAGTTTCTATTTGGATTAATGTTTGTGTATTGGTTACCGGGATTAAAACCAGCTTGAGGTTGACCACCAGAGAATTGTATCATGATGTATTTACCAATCTCATTCTTAGTCAGCCATTCTTTGACACTATCTTTATGATGATCGGTATAAATCTTAGGGACCATAGAGGGTGTATATTCAACACCATGATGTTCACAGTAGCTTTCAATTATATGTTGTTTACCAAATTGAAAATTAGATTTGTAAGGCTCACAATAAAAGATATTGTTTGATGCCATGATCCTTGGATCTGTTAAATGTAGTGTTTGTTCTAATACTAATTTAACATCTGGGTTACTTGCAAAGCAACCAATGTAAGGTGTGTATATTTGCACATCTCCTTTTTCTTTTAGCTTTGGTATCAATGCACTAAACGTAGTACATTTACCAACGCCTCCTTCTACGACATATGTATTTAACATTCTCTTCTCTCTTTCTTTATTTGTTTTTTAATAATTCTATTTCTGCTTTTAATTCTTTGATTGCATTGACTAATACTGGAACTAATGCTTCTCCATTATATTTTAAAGCATCTTCATTTTCATTATCAATAATAATTGGATTATCACCTTCTAAAGCTAAAATGTCTTGTGCTTTAAAACCATATCTTGCACTACCATGAGGTGTGTCATCTTCTCTAGATTTCTTAAAATTAAATTTATATGGCTCTAATTGATTAACAAAATCTAAACCATGAGGAACAGATTCAAAATTCATTTTATCTCTAGCATCTGAAGTTACCGTCCAAGCAACTTTTACATAAGCATTAGTAATTGCATTATGACCAAATGCTCCTCTATTACTATTACTACCACTAATATTAACCATACCGTCTGCACCAGAAGCTATTCCTATTGCTACATTACCACTTCCTGTAGTAAGATCAGCCATAGCTTCAGCACCAATTCCTGTATTAGTAGCACCTGTTGTAACGTTCAATATAGCACATCTTCCAATTGCAGTATTACTTCCACCTGTCGTTAAATCTTGAGCTGCTAATTGACCTATTGCTGTGTTACTTCCACCTGTTGTGTTAGTTTCTAAAGCATTTTGACCAATTGCTACATTAGAAGCACCTGTTGTATTAGCTAACATAGCATCTTTACCTACCGCTGTATTATTAGAACCTGAAGTATTTGCTGTCATAGCTTTATAACCAACTGCAGTATTATCAGCAACAGTAGTCATAGTGCTTAATGCCAGATAACCCATTGCCGTATTTCTATCTCCTGTTGTGTTTGATTTTAAAGCACAAAAACCTACTGCTGTATTGTCGGTACCTGTAGTGTTAGATAATAAAGCACTTGCACCTATTGCTACAATTTCATTAGCTGTTGTGTTAGCATTTAAAGCTAATTGACCAACTGCTACATTGTTAGCACCAGTAGTGTTAGAACTTAAAGAGGAATATCCAACTGCAATATTACAATCTGCTGTTGTGTTAGAACCTAATGCTGAATAACCAAGTGCTGTATTGTAATCTCCTGTAGTATTGCTACACAATGAAAATTGACCTAATGCTATATTTCTAAAACCTTCTGTATTTGCTTTCATTGAGCATTGACCTATAGATATATTTCCATAACCTGTTGTGTTTGCACACAATGATCTGTGACCTACTGCTACATTTAAAGTTCCTGTTGTGTTTGCTTTCATAGCACACTCACCTAATGCAGTATTACCACTAGCTGTCGTATTAGTACACATTGCACCAGTACCAACTGCAACATTTTCACCACCTGTTGTGTTAGCTGCTAAAGCTGTAGCACCAATTGCAACATTAGTTGCACCTGTTGTGTTTGATTCTAAAGAATCAGTACCAACTGCTGTGTTATTAGCTGCTGTAGTGTTGGATTGTAAAGTATCTTTTCCAATTGCTGTGTTATTTACTCCTGTTGTGTTAGCTGTTAATGCATTTTGACCTAAGCCTGTGTTACATGAACCACTAGTATTACTAGCCATAGAGTAAAAACCTAATGCTGTATTATTAGAAGCTGTATTTGCAAATAAAGATTGGTCGCCAATTGCTGTATTAGAATTACCTGAAACGTTAGTATCTAAAGCATGTCTACCGATTGCTACATTTCTTGAACCTGTTGTGTTAGCATTTAAAGAACAAGCACCATATGCTGTATTTTGTTCTCCTGTTGTATTAGCTTTTAAAGAATCAAAACCAACTGTTGTATTAAGATCACCAGTTGTAAGTGCAGCTAATACCCCTAAACCTACTCCAGTATTTCCGTCAGCAGCATTTAAAGTACCTGTTGAAGAAGTACCTACTAATAAACTGTTTGTAAAATTTGTTCCACCTTGTTTAGCTAATAAATCTGAATTTAAAGTAACATCACCTGATGTTCCACCACCTGATAAACCTGTACCGGCTACAACTGAAGAAATATCTCCAACTAATGCCGCACCGTTATTCTGTAATGTCCCAACTATATTTGTAGTATCGCCACTATCGCCTATCGTTAAGGTAGTACCGGATCGTGGGCTTACTTTATTTACTTTAACTTCACTCATTTTCTAATACCTCTATTCTAGCTTTAAGTTCTTTAATTGCATTAACTAATACTGGTATTAAATGAGCATTAGTTATTTTTAATATATCATCTTGTTTATTATTAATAATAACTGGATTATCTCCTTCAAGTTTAAGTATGTCTTGCGCTCCAAATCCATATTTTATATCTCCTTGTGGAGTGTCATCTTCTCTTGATTTTTTAAATTTGTATTTAATTGGATTTAAACTATTAACAAAATCTAAACCATGAGGTACATCTTCAATTTGTGTTTTATCTCTTAAATCTGAAGTTACTGTCCAATCAATTTTAATATAAGCATTTGCGCTGGTATTATTTCCTATTACAATATTATTACTACCAGTTGTAACTGTTGCTGGAGAGCCTGTTCTACCAGCGATATGACCTAAAAAAGTATTGTTACTTCCTGTTGTTAATTGACAACCAGCGGCAACACCTATGGCTGTATTAAAATCTCCTGTAGTTCCACATTTAGCAGCTTCATAACCGAAGGCAGTATTTTCATCACCAGTTGTGTTTTTACAATAAGCATTAAAACCAACTGCTGTGTTATACGAAGCTGTTGTTTGATTATTTAAAGCATTTTGTCCAACTGCTGTGTTCTGAAAACCTGTTGTGTTAGTTATTAAAGAATCAACACCTACTGCTGTATTACTTGCACCTGTTGTGTTTTTTCTTAAAGCACTATGACCTATTGCTACAAGACCTGTAGCTGTTGTATGGTCTCTACCAGCATCTTTACCTACTGCTGTATTGTAACTACCTGTTGTAACATGACCTAAAGTATTTACACCTATTGCTGTATTTTCTGTTCCTGTTGTACTTTCATCTAAAGCTAAAGAACCCATAGCCACATTAGCTGCACCTGTTGTATTAGCTGTTAAAGCATTTTTACCTACTGCTGTGTTATCAGAACCTGTTGTGTTTGTATCTAAAGCTGAAGCACCAACTGCTGTATTGTCTGATGCTGTTGTGTTAGCATACAAAGCACCTGAACCTATTGCTGTGTTAGAAGCTCCTGTTGTATTAGTATTTAAAGTAGCTGAACCTACACCTGTATTACCTCCACCTGTTGTATTATTTTGTGCCGCTTGAAAACCTATTGCTGTAAGATTGTCTGCTGTTGTATTATCTTTTCCAGCTTCAAAACCTACTGCTACATTTTTAAAAGCATCTGTGTTAGATTGTAAAGCAGATGTACCCACTGCCACATTTTGACAACCTGTTGTGTTAGCATTTAAAGATAGATGACCAACTGCTGTATTATTATCTGCTGTTGTGTTGCCACTTAAAGCACTATTACCTACTGCTGTGTTAAAATCTCCTGTTGTATTAGCATCTAAAGTACTTCTACCGATTGAAACATTACATATACCTGTTGTATTAACAGCTAAAGAATTATAACCCATTGAAGTGTTTCTACAACCAGTTATGTTCAGGCACAAAGAACCAAAACCTACTGCTGTATTTTGTGCACCTGTTGTGTTAGGTGCTAAGGCTTTATAACCAACTGCTGTGTTACTTGTACCTGTTGTGTTAGCACAAAGTGAATCTGTACCAACTGCTGTGTTATTTGCTGCTGTTGTATTAGCTCTTAAAGAATTTCTACCAATTCCTACATTAGAAGCACCTGTTGTATTACCAGCAACTGAGAACATACCCATTGCTGTGTTACTACAAGCTGTAGTATTAGAATCTAATGCACCTTGACCAACTGCTGTGTTATAACAACCACTTGTATTAGCTGTTAAAGCATTTGTACCTATAGCTGTATTTTCATTACCTGAAGTTAAAGAATCTAATGCCGTATTTCCTAAAGCTACGTTATTTGTTCCTGTTGGATAATTTCCGTCTAATTTTACTGTACCGCCGTCAACGGCCAACGCACCTGTAAGAGTTAATCCTCCACCTGGAGCTAAACTTACACCTGAAGGAACGACAACTGTATCTCCTGAAGTACCAAGAGTTAACGTTGTTCCTGATTGCGGATCTATTTGATCGACTTCTAATTTACTCATTATACAATTACCAATGTTCCTGTTACGGTTACTGTTGCTTCAAGAGTTATGGGTCCCGCAAGAACTGCACTTTCAATTGTTAAAATATTGTCTATAACTTCGGCGTGAGTGTATATCTCCTGAGAACCAGGATTGTTTCCTATATATATTCCGCTTGTGTATGCGTCACTCATAATTAATTCCTTTGTTATTAAGCACTAATTGCATCTACAACACTAACATATACGTCTGCAGCATTTGCAGCACTTGCTTGTACTTTTAATATGTCAGAACTTTGCATTACAAATTTTGCACCCCCTTGTATAAGTTCGATAGAACTTGCTGGTGGAATACTTAAATCTTTTACTATGTATCTTGTAGCAGAACCTCCAACAGAAATCCAAACGGATATTGTAATTGCTGCAGTTAATATATTTGCAATCCTAATACCAATTACGGCATCATTAGAATTTGATGTAAATATAGTTCCTGCACTATTAGTTGCTTGTACTGCGTGTCTTGTAAAATCTTGTGCCATATTTAATCCTTATATTATAATGCTATCGCCATTGCAACAGCAAAACCTGCTGAAGCACCTGCTGTCCCATTTGATGCGGAAGTAATTCTTCCTTTAGCATCTACTGTTATACTTGCTAATGTATAATTAGTTGCTGTAACTCCAGAGTTTGCTAGGGTTAATGCTCCATTAGCTACTATTGTTGCATCTCCCGACATAGCTATTTCTTGATAACTTGTACCATCTGCAATTAAAACTTTACCTGACGTTACATCTGGCATTTTTAATAATGCACCTACAGTTAAATCTGCTTGTAAACTTACATTATTACTTGCATCTTCAAACACAGCTTTACTTGCCGGTAGTGTACAAAATATATCTTTAGTTCCTGAAGTAAAACTAACCGCACTATCAGAATTAGAACTGGAGATAACTGTAGTTCTAGTTAATGTAGTACTGTCTCCGTTTAAAGTTCCAAGTCCTACTTCAAATTCAGCTGTTCCCCCATTAAATATTCCGTAGTAAGTTGTATTACTATTTCCTATTCCTTGAGCGAACGTTTCAAAACCAGTTACAGAAGAAGCAAAAGTCATTGCTCCCGTACCTGTTGTAGTACTTGTTTGTTTTACTCTGTCGTTTAAAACTAAAGCCATTTATTTTTTCCTTACGCCATGCTTATAATAGCATTGGCCGGTGTTGATGGATTCGGGAATGAAATTGTAAACGTACCATTAGTAGCAGTTTTATTTCCTCCAAAATCTAACACTACACATAATCTACCCGCTGTACCGTCAACAGTTGTTGTATTGTAAATAGCTCCGAACGCTGCTGTAAAAGTAGCTGAGCTCCAACTTGCATCTGCAAAATCAACTGAAGCAACTGCAGTACCTGAAGCTACTGCTTGTGATCCTAAAGCTTCTCCTGCTGCAACATAATTACTTGAGTTAGCTGAACTAACTTCATTAGTTGTTAGATAAACAGTACTTGAAGTACTGTAGGGATTTGATGTGTATAATGCTATTTTAAAAGCGTTTCCTCCGTTTGCAAAATCGTGTTGCGCTGAGAGTAATGCACCTCTAAAACTAAAAGGTATTATATTTGCCATATTATTTTATCTCCTTAGTAACTTAAAATTCCGATGGAAAAGGTGATTTAAGAGGTGTACGAATAACTCCATCTTGATATTCGTCCCTACGTCTACGACCTTGTTGTTCGATCGCGTACGTTTGTAAAGCATCAGCTGCAGACTGTGTGTATAATTGTAACATTTCCGCAGGACCTTTTAAGTAACCATATGTGTTTACCAGAGTTGTATATAAAAGCAAGTCTTGATATTTATTAGATAAATAAGTTCCATCTAAAGCAGGAGAGCTATTATTAACAACTGTAGTATCTGTTATACTTTTAGGTTGTTTAATATAGGCTAAAGTTACAGAAAATTGAGCATTTGGCGTGGGGGATACGACCCAAAAATTAGAATCCCAATTACCATAATATTTAGGAATTCCAGAAGCTGTGTTAGGAGTATTATAATATTCTGTCATAAAAGAAGTATCTTTTCTTTCTAAAAAAGTTTGTTCTCCTGCAGCATTAGTTAATTGTGCATATCTTATAATTCTTAAATCATCTGGAATAGTTACATATCTGTTTCCACTTGCTAAAGTTGAAGTTGCATAAAATCTATTATCATCATTATCTGCAGATCTATAAATTTTATTTTCTGCATTTTTAATAATAGTTTCTAAAACAGAATCCGTTAAAACTTTTGGTGTTTTATTAGGATCATTATCTACTTCTGTGTAGCTTCTAATATCTGTTTGTAAATTTGCTAAAGTGTATGCCATAATTAAGCTCTATCATTAACGGGTCCAACTGTACACTGAAAACCGCCTCCTATTTCTGTTGATGTTGAATTTTGAATCATGGTAACAGTAAATCTATTATATTGGTCTATAGTAGGCGGTTGTGCACCTGTCACAACAGTATCTGGATCTATAGAAGCAGCTCGTGCTCCAAAAACTTTAGCACCCGCTAAATGAGAACTTGCAGTAGTATTAGAAAAAGTTGTTCCTCTAAAACGAGCAGCAGTTCCACGAACACAATTATTTAAAGTTACTACACCTGTACCTACATTAATACTTACACTTTGATAATAAACAACTTCATTTTCATATAAACCTGTTTCACTATTTATTTTTTCAATTACTATATAACTAATTGGTTCTAAATAAAAACTACCATCTCCAGCAGATAAAGTAATTGAAGTGTCTGTAGCAGAAATATTTGCATTAAGTGTTGAAGATAATTCTATTTGTTCTATTGATCTAGCACCAACAGGAGTTTTAACACCTTGAAATCTTACATAGTTTAATTCTCCTCCTTGAGCTTCTGTAGAGTAGTCAGGGAAACTTACAGTCATTATCTTATTTCCGTTTGTTATAGAAAAAGGATTATTAGGTAAAAAATCAGGAGTTGGAAATTCTGTTCTTGCTGGTCGTGCATGAGGTAAAGCCTGGGGATCTGCTCCATGAGGTCTTGGACTTACTTGAGCTGATTTAGGTTCATACTCAGAAGTATGTACTCTTGCTCCCGTCCACTCTACTACCATTTCTCTGTAAGGAAAAGCTAGTCCAGATCTATCCGAAATAAACTGTGAATGTTTTCCTCTTGCAAATTGTGACATTAAGATCCTGGGTAATAAGTTTTAGGTGTGATGTAACTACTAGAAGGTGAACCATCTTCTTGTAAAGCTCTTTGAAGTTCATCTTCATATAATGCTTTTAATTGTTGTACACGCTCCAGGGCCCATTTTTGAGCAAGATAAAAAGCTAATCCTGAAACCATACACGGTACAAATCTATAAGGTAGATCTCCAACATTTGTGTAATCTCCAGCGTTAGTAATTCTTTTTATAAAATTTATATAAACAAAATTGCTTGCTGTTGTTGAACTGGGTGTAGGGTAAATTGTAACTGTAGTTTTATCAATTAATCTTTGAACCCAATATTGAGACGGAGTTCCTTGAGAGTTTTTATTTGAAAAAGAAGTGTATGTAGATCTATCTACTTTAGTTAATGGGGAATCAGCTTGACTACTTGTATCAAAATCTGCTCTATAACTAGCTTCTAATACATCAGCTAATCCGTATGTAGCAGTACCTGTTGTACCTCCTGCAGTAACAGCACTTGTACCGTCAGCAGCAGTCCTGTAAAAAATATATTCTGCTTGACCTTGTACTAAATTGATATTTGTATTTCCAACAGTCCAGTAATGAAGTCCTCTATTACCCCATTCTTGAAATAATATATTTAAAGTTCTTCTAGCTGATTTTAATTGATGCCCTGTAATACTTTGAACACCACATCTCTCATAAGCTTCTTCAATTACTTCATCAATTGAAAAGGTAGATTCGAAATTGGCTGTTGTTGAAATTGCCATTTAAAACTCCTACGCTCCGGTAATTGTTACTGTAACGCTTCCGCCTGCTCCTGCTAAATTGTAAACAATACCATTTTCAAATAAAATACCTGCACCTGGAACATAAACTTCTAAACCTTCTGTTCCAAATTTATAAGTAGCTTTTAAATTACCCGCCGCTGCTGCTCCTGCAGTTGCTGCATCATAAATAAGTAAAGTAGAAGCCGCTATTCCATATCCTTGAATAGAAGTAATTCTAGCTCTACCTGCTCTAGATAAAGTATCTGCACCTATTACTGCCATGTTTAATGTTGTTTGATCTGACTCCATATTTTTTCTCCTTAAATTTTATATGTGGGGCCGAAACCCCACATTAATTAATTATTGTGTGTCAGCACTCGAGTCAATTCCTAAAATTTTAAGAACGAGAGTTGTTACAGCTGGCGCACCACCTGCTCCATGTCCTGGATCTCCAGATAACACAAGTTCAACTTCATCTCCAACTAAACCTGCTACTCCTGGTGTAAATCCAGTAAGACCTAAAATACCATTACATCCTACGAAACCTTTCCAACCAGTTGAATTGGTTGCAATAGCAATTCCGTCAACATATCCATCAGTGTTAGCGTCTGTTCCAATGTCAACTAAGTTAACGTTGTTTGCAGAAGCCACTGTAACTACAATACCAATTGCCATTGGAATAAAGTTTGTTGGAATCTGGATAGATGTTTCTTTTCCAGTAGTTGCTCCATTCGCAACTGTGATAGTTGCTGTGAACTCTTTTAAGCTCATTGTAGATGTAACTGCACCTGTAACTGTACTTTTATCAATTATTTCAAAACCGTTTTCTGATCGTACCGGTCCTGTAAATGTAGTATTTGCCATATTAATATCCTCCTAGATATCTGAATACTGTCCCTAGGGGTGTCGACTATACGCGTCAGCATTCATTATTTTTTATAAATATATAGTGAGTAATTTGTATACTATTTTTGAATAGAGTGCAAGAGATCCTACAGTGTGGAGTGGAATTTTCCAACGATGTAGCTTTTGCTTAAGTAGCTACAGAAACTTGTGGAGCAGCGCCTTCAACGCTATTTTTTAAGTGAGCAATTCTAGCTTCTTCAAGCTTGATGTCAGTAATGACTCTTTTAACTTTGTCATCTATTCTAACCATCTCAAGAGTGTATCTGTTATTATCCAGATGCTCCTGTTGCCACTTCAACTCCAAGGACCATTTTTGTTTGTACAGGTCTTGTATCATTAATAACCTCCTCAAAAGTTATTCTATTTAATCCCGCATGATAACTATCTCCGAGATTTTCCCAAATTATACTTTTTTCTCCCAGCTTGTCAAGTATTAATTTTTCAATACTTTCAGGAGTATCTAACTCATGTTCTATTTCAAATTTTGCATGATGGTTGTAGGCCCAGATATTAATTCGAGTTTTTTTCATATTATTACTTTCTTATTTAAATGTGGCCGAACTATGTCCGGCCACAAAAGTTTTATTGATTACGCACCCTCACAACCGAAGATACCTCTAGGGTCTGATACACCAAACGCGTATCTTTCTCTAGCTTTGTATCTAACGTTGCCAGTGTCAAAATCACCTTCCATTGCAGTAGTTAGAGGCGCTCTATTGAAATATTTCATTCCATTAGGCACGTCAGTCATAATGTACCATGCATCAGAATCAGTTAGGTAGTTGTTCACTCTGTATCCTTGAGGAATCATACCCATTGATGCTATTGCATTGATGTCATTATCAGCTGTTCCAGTTCTACCTGCAGACTTCATCAGTCTTTCAGCGTTGAATTGGTTCTCTGAAGGAATGATCATTTTCACTCCTCTTGCTGCAACTTTAAGACCTCTTTCATCAGTCATTTGACCTATATCGATCAATGCTTGTTCTAATGAAGTTTCGTTAAGATCCGCCTGAGTAGCTAGTGTGTTCGAGAACGAACCAGCTATTGTAGGGTGAGTTGTGTTAAACAAAGATACTCCGTCACCAGTATTAAATGTAGCCGTTGAAGGCAGACCATTTATTAAAGGCTCAACAGATTTAACTTGTTTAGCATTACTCATAGATCTTGCTAAAGCTTTTGTATATCTAGACGCTAGTCTGTCATACAAATTATCCTCGATCGCTTCTTCAGTGATCGCGAATGCTAAAGCTACAGTCTCCATAGTGTATCTTGCAGTGAAAGTCTCTTGTGCATCGTCAAACGATATACCTTGACCTTCAGCTTTTGTTTGTGCGTTAGCGAAACCAGATAACATTACTTCCTCTTCGAAAGCTCTGTCAGATGATTCCTCGTTATAAATTTCAGCATGCTGATTTTCATAACGTTTATATTCAAGTCCGAATAGTGCATTCAAACCTGGTTCTAGTTCTTTAACTAGTTGTGCTCTTGATATTGCCATGTTTTTATACTCCTATTAAGCCCAAGTTACTGCACCAGTAAAGTATTGGTTAAGATTGTGAGCAACCACAACGCTTCTAAAAGGTGCGCTTACATCGTTAGATGGGTCCTCTGCTGATCTTACTAATCTCCATTGGTTGTTAGTAATGTGACTTGTACTTATTGTTAATGTTGAACTTGATTGTCCAGATATTTCACTTCCTGCTGCAGTAACAGTTAAACCTACAGTTTTACCGTAGATTGCTTGTGCTGCCGCCGCATCAGTTGCCCCAATGAAAAGTTGATTAGGGTTATCTAGAACAAACGCCGTTATGTCTTCACTATTTGCAGGTGTAATGGGCTGATTGTAAAAATTTGCCCAAGTAGGTTTTTGTGTTGTAGCGGCATTATAAAAAATACCATTTAACACACCTATGCAAGTGTTTGTGATAGCTGCTTGAGCAGTGACTATATATCCAGCAGAACTTTTTACAGCACTACCTTGAAATAAATCAACACCCATAGCTGCATCAATGTAGTATTTGCCTTGACCAGAGGTAGCCGGTGTAGAACCGATTGTACCTGCTGCGATCAAACCAAAACCTTTTGTGTTTGCATTTGCCATGTTGTTTTTTCTCCTTATGAACCTGCCCCTAAGGGCCTCCAGTTCGGTTTATTTTATATCGACAGTCTAAGAATTACTTCTTTGTACCACCGAAGGTTACACGAGTCTGTCTATCAACATTGATAGGCATCCTTTTATCTTGCTCCCTTAAAAGATCTTGATTCACAGCTTCACTTCGGTCTTCATGTTTTCTTGTCATGTAGTCCTGACGCTGTTGCGCGATCTCAACGGGTACCTTTGCAAGTAGAAGGCCACCGACCCCAACCACTCCCTTGTATTTGCCTTCGTCGACAACTGGATAATCATTTGCATTTTCGATTTCTTCGGCACGTACTAACTCATAACCTTCTCTAATACGAGACGTTATGTTTTTAGTGTCTTGAAATCCAACACTCTCTGATCTTATCCATCTATACCTGAATCCATCAGGTGCAGGGGGTGCATCTAGAGAAGATGGTGGAGCCCACACTTTTGGTCTTTCAGAATTTGACCGTGTTTGACTCGCACGAGAAGTTACTTTATTGTCTTTGTCTTTTTCGTTTATCATATGCTTAGTTCTCCTTCGTGAGTTTTAGTTGTTTTGCATAATCTTCTAATGGCACACCTAATTTTTTAGCTATTGCTACCTGTGAAGATGTGAGTCTCACAGTTTGGCGACCAGGTTTTACGCTTCGATTAGCTGAAGCGACCGTCTGAACGGGCGTGGTCGATTGCTTTGTAGTAGTATTACCAAACTTATGACTAAAGTCAACTCTAATTCTCTTGTCAACTTCAATATAATAGTCCTGTGATTGCGGATCAAACCCTTCATTTACAAGATCTTTGTGTATTTCAAAGGCCGTAAATGTCATAGGTCTATCTGTTCCAAACCAAGGATTTCTTGAAGCCCAATCTTCGGCTCTAGGATCTGGTGTTGGTAATTCAGTAGGAGTTGCTTCTGGTAACCTTCCGCCATCAGAAAGTTGTACAGGTTTTTCTTGTTGTACTATTTCTCTGTTTTTTTTAACGTCATTAAGTTTTGCATTTTCAAAAGAAAGTTCAGCTATCTTTTTATTTGCTTCCACTTGAGATTTTGCATCTCCAGCTTCTATCGCCATCGCTAATTCGTTTTGCGCTGCGTCTAGACCTGTTGAAATACTTGACTCAAATTTCTTAACGTATTCGGAATCAGTTTTTTCAAACCTTGTTTCCAATTCTCTTCTTTTAAGTTCTACAGCTTGAGCGTAATCAACAGCAGCTTTTTCTCTTCTTTCTGCTTCTCTCATTTTACGAGTTAATTTCGCAATACGAGATTGAACACCTTGACTATAGTCTTCTAATTTTTCATCTTGTTTTTTTGATTCTTGTTTAGTTTCGATTATTGTTTCTGGTTCTGTTGAAATAGTTTCTTCAACTGTTTCAACTGTTTCCTCTGGTAAAGAAACTTCGGTCTCTGGACCTGAAGTATCTATGTCTACCATTTGTTCATCTTTTGTTATTTTATTTGCTTCTGGCATAGGTCTCCTTTTCTATGGTTAGTATTTATGCAAGATATCCTCTGGATTCTCGATTTTTGCTAGTACTTCATCGTCGTTTAATAGACGAACTTCTCCGCCTTGTATTTGGATTCTTGATCCCGCATAACGCGCGAACATCACCCAATCTTTAACCTTGCACCATGGACCTTCTGGATATCGTTCTTTATCCGAGTAACATTGTGGACCCATAGCTAGTACTAACCCACACTGAGAAGCAACTTGTTGTCTCTCTAATGTATCGTCAGTTATTACTAATCCGCCTTTAGTTTTATCTTTCATTTTAAAAGGTAAAACTAACATACGCCAACCTGTTGGTTGAGGTAATTTTGTTTTCTCTTCGGTTGCTAGATCTTTTTCTTTTTCTGATTTCTTAACACCAATTAATTCATTAGTTGGTGTTAGTATTGTTTGTGCCGATGTCGACAACTGTTCCCGTGTTTTCATTTTGCTCCTTATCGTTTAGCAGGTTAGAGAGTTCCTGTCTGGTTGCCTCTAGGGCTGTTATTTGTCCTATAATATACTTGTATTTTTCCATATTGTCAACACCGCCTGATGTGACACTCATGGATAATTGATCAATTCGGTCTTTTAAATACCTTAATAGTTTATTAATTGTTGTTTCTAATTGCATATCTACTTTCTATTTTTTTGCTATTTTATCTTTATTAGGTCCTTTTTTTATCACATAAGATTGAGTTCCGCTAGCCCCTGTTTCTACTTCTTTTTTCAGGTTTCTAAACAAACTCATCTCAGTAATTTTTTTGTATTTTTCTTTTAAAAAGCTTTCTATAGCTTTAGTGTCTCTCACTAGCAATTCCACTTTCTAAGTGATTTAGATAATCTATCTTCACCAGTATTATTACTAGCTTTTTGTCTTTTTCGCATCCCGGTCATACGCGCGCAGAACGAAGCTCTACGTTTAGCGTCTTTAGAACCTTTTTTTAATTTTGATGGTTTAGTTGTAACTGCTGTTTTAAGCTTTGATCCAGGATTCGCTGCTCTGTAAGATGCAACCCCTTTTTTATTAAGGCCTCCAGATTTGGATTTACCTTCTTTTCTAGTCCAAGCTGCACTAGCCATTACGCTTGGCTTTTTTTAATTGCTTTTGCAGTTGGTGCACCTTTAGCACCTTTAGATCTCATTTTCTCGCCACGTTTTTTTTTCATAGCAATATTGTACCAAAGACCTTTTTTAGCTTTTTTACCATCTTTAGTTGTATGATATTTACTAGCCATTATTTTTCTCCCATAACTGCCATTAAACAAGCAGAACAAGATTTTATAAATCTTGTATGCATGTCGCAGTGATTAACTTTTATTGTAGGTTTCGGTACATCTTCATAAAATTCAAGATGTTCATCTTTGCATTTGCATGCTTTAATATTAAATAAATTGCAAATAAATTTTTTAATAGATTTAAACATTAGTCTTTTAAATCTTTACCTTTTGAAATACCCGATTCAGTAGGTTTTTCTTTTTTTAATCTTTGAGTAAATTTTCTTACTACTTTACCTGTTTCGTCTAGATCATCCATACTTTTTTTCCATCTGTTAGCAGTTGCTCCTGGAATTTTAGCCAGGTCAACTTTATGCTTTGACATTTTATCAGATTTATTTGGTTTAATAGAAGTGATAGTTGGTGATGTTTTAGATTTGCTTTTTTTTAACATTCCAAAACCTTTTTTAGCTATTCCAAATATAGACATTATTTTTTCTTCTTATCCATGCCCATGTCTTTATTATAAAAACCGTGCATCATTGCTTCTCTGCTAGAAGACGAACCACCTCCCATTAATTTTTTTCTTTTACCTGTTTTTTTGTCCAACATATCTTTAAGTTTTTTTTGTTGTTTTGGAGTAAGTGGAGTTGGTCTTGGAGTTCTAGGAATTTTTTTTGGGATTAATATAGAATTTTTTTTAAACTCTGGAGCATATTTTTTTTTATCTAAAACTTTTTTTTTAGTAGTTTTTGGTGGAGCGTTACTTGCACTTATAGTTGCATTTCTTAAAACCTTAACTAATTTTTTTTTATTAAAATTTCGCATTATTTTTTTCCTCTTGATTTAAAAGCGTCAATAAATTTTTTTCCAATATCTTTTGTTTTTTTAGGCAATGGATTTTTTTTAATTTGTTTACCTAATTTTTTTAAAACTTTTGCTATTCCACCAACAGCTAAAGCTTGTCTAGCGTTTGTAGTTTGTTTATTAAAGTTTCTATTTGACATAATTATTTTCCTTTTATCAGATTTGTTGCTTTAAGTCCATAGACGCTCGCGATGACCCCTACAAAAATTGTTTGGTACCATAATGGTAAATTTCCAAAGTGCACGAAGAATAACTCCATTTTTTCCATATGTACAGGATTATCTGACCATACTGACCATCCCAACATTACGATGGGGACCGAAAGTAAAAGCAAAATAAATTCGTCTTTCCAATCT
>Ga0209710_1001413_pt1 | contig 18504 bp, 13 predicted proteins | sample ArcticOcean_MG_C_5_FD_187436 | JGI IMG/M metagenome (GOLD analysis project Ga0209710, IMG submission 187436) | Marine microbial communities from western Arctic Ocean - ArcticOcean_MG_CB4_138 (SPAdes) (version 2) | ecosystem: Environmental > Aquatic > Marine > Oceanic | place: Arctic Ocean...
ATGATGGAGATGACGCGGTGGATGTTTTAAGAAGCGCGGTGTTTCGTTATCCATCTCTCTCTCTCTCTCTCTCTCTCTCTCTCTGTCTCTTGGTTTGTTTGTTCGGAAGTTTTTGAGAGAGCGTGTGAGTGAGGGATCGATCGATCGCGCATCGGATTATGTTTAAGTACGCTTTATGAGATATGTAATAATACTGACGTTTACGTACGTTCTCGTTCTTACTGATTTATGGAAATAATGTTAGCCGTTGAGTGAGAAATTGAGAGAGATCAATCAATCGGAGGATGGTGGGCAGTTATTGAAGCTCCCATCGGCGCTCGCGCACGCGCATGTTTTGAAACATAACGATCGAGAGGTTTCGGCAACGGTCTCCGTGTGCGTTTCGGAGGTTTTTAGGATCTTTGCGCCCGAGCAGCCGTACGAGAAGGAGGAGACGTTGGCGACTGTTTATGAAGGGTTTAATGAGACGCTCGGGGGGTTGAAATATGCGAGGAGAGATGGTGATCGTAATGATGAACGTGATGACGACGCCGAGGATGATTACGAGCAAGACAACGACGACGACGACGAGGAAGACGACGTCGCGCAACAACAAAAGCAGAATAAGAACAAGAAGAATAAAAAGACGACAACGAAAAAGTCCACATTGTCTTCTTCTTCGGAGATGAGGGCGAAAAAGCAAAAGTTGTTTGAAAAGGCAGAGCGTTTGTTACGAAACATCGCGCAATACGGGTTATGCGTGCCTATATTGGATTTGGAAGATAAGCAAACATCGGTCGAGCTCGCGAGAGGTTTGTTCGAGCAATTATTCGATTGCACGACTGCAAAGACTGAAGCGATCGTTGGCGAAAATGTTGCGAAAGTTTTGCATACGATGATTGAAGAGGCATCGGAAGATACGATGATGGACGGTGGAGGAAATAATATCGCGTCTTTCCACGACGAAGTTCTCGAACAATCGCCTTTACTTCCAGAGATTTTAGAGTCCACGTTATCGAGGCTTATTGAGCCGAAAAGATCGAAAAACCCATCCGCGTTCGCGTTATCATCGTCGATGATAAAATTGTGCTCGACCTCGCTGCACGTGCCAACGCAAAAGTTTCTCGTGAAATCCTTCAGAGGTTTAGTGCCAAAAGAACACGCGTTGTATAATCTTTCGAAAAGACACGCTGATATTTTGGAGACGCTAGCATCGGTAGATGCCTCGGTATTACTCACGTTATGGCCAGAACTTATCGAGGAAGCTAAATCGGAAGATGTCGCGCAACGTGTAAAGGCGTGTAAATTAGTTGGACGAGCCTTGCGCTCAAAAAGTAGCAGCGGCGGCGTCAACGCCACGGGGACAGCTGCTTGCATCGCGGACGATTACCCGCACGTTTTGAAATCGTTTTGCCAACGATTCCAGGATAAAGATAAATCTGTTCGCGTGTTTTGCTGCGAATGGGCGTTAAAGTTCCTCAACAACGCCGCACCAATAGTCGCCTCAAGATCGTCGTCCAATAACAAGGCGTTTAAATATAAAGACAGCAGTCAAGAGAGCGATGAAATTGAAAGCGATAACGACGACGCCGACGACACAGAAGACGATGATAACGAAGACGACGACGGCCAACTCGAAAAGCAAGTATTGCCAACATTATTGTCTTCTACTACTTCTTCACAAGTTGTCATCACTTCGAGATTGGCGCCAACACGTACTGGCGAGACAAACGCAGCCGCGATGACGGTGTTCAGATCGTTACGCGATAGGTGCAAAGATACTGACGAACACGTGCGTCTCAAAGCGACTGAAGCACTCTTGGATGTGTTTTCGCGTCGCACTGATCACCGCGCGGTCCGACTCGATGACGTGAAATCTTTAGCCAATGCGAGGATGAGAGATACGAAAGCAACCGTGAGAAAAGTTGCCTTTGACGGAGTTGTAAAGTGCTACCGAAACTACGCAGCGAGGTGCATGAAAACACCGGGAGCTTTGACAGACGGAGAAGGCAAAGACGAATGCGAACGATTCGATTGGGTGCCAGGTAGTATACTCAAATGTATCGCAATACAAGACGTCAACGTACACGTCATCGATCCAGTCTTGGCGAAGTTGTTTCCGCAAGACTTCCCGGTGGATACTCGATCGATGTTTTGGCTTCGCGCGCTTATGATGTCGGGATCATCTGCAAACTCTACGAAAGCCGACGATGAAGACGACGAAGACGAAAATACAAATGCTGGCAACGCTGTAGAACCACACACGAACGATTGCTTGAGGGCACTTTTAATGCGCAGAGCGAACGCAAGAGCCGACTTTGCGGCGTATATGGACGCGCGTGAACTCGCTAAAAATACACAAGGAAAAGGTGCAGCTGTAAAAACTTTAGAGACCGCTCGAAAGTACTTCAGCGAACACTTTAAAGACCCAAAAGTCGCCGCAGAAAAATTGAAAGAAGTCGAAACATCCGTCAAAGATCAAAAGTTCTTTGAATCGGTGAAGAAAATTGCAGACTTTAGCACGAGTTCGAAAGCAGCCGACGCCGCCGCCGAAGATGCCAAAAAGCGTCTTGGACATTCGCATACCTCGTTTAATATCGTAGAAGCGTTGATTGCGAAAGTAAATCCGGCTCCGTTCAATCGCGAATATGCGCGAAGTACGCTCAAATTAGCCTATTTGAAAGGAAAAAAACCGGCTAAGGGAAGAATCGATGAAGCTACCAAACGTCTTTCGCTATTCGCTATTGACCACGCGGTTATGCTTGCAAAAGCTAGTGGGTCAATCTTTGAAAATTGCGGCGACCGCATCTTGGAAGCGCTCAAAAACAAAGAAAGTCTCGTGGATGAGCTTGTATTGGGATACACGCGATTATTTTCCATCTCCGGCCGAAGTTTATCGTCGACTGCGGAGACGAGAAAGTTGAGAGACTTGTTACTCGAAACAATTGATAACGGCGAAAGCGGATGGACGCAATCAAAGCTCTCCGCTCGCGCACTCGTGCAATTAGCGATGGGAAAAAGTGAAGACGGTGAAAATACGAAAGCGCTTGCGACTTGTTTTAGCAACTTGTTAGACGCCATGCTCGATGGTCGAGACGCTGAGATGCCGGATTTACTTGCGTCTGCATCCGCAATGCCAGCCACGCTCGTGTTTCAAAATCTCGACGACGTCGAAAAGGCACTTTTTACACTCGTCAAAAACAAGGCGTCACCGGACAACCTTTCCATCGCGGCGATCAAATGTTTGCGAAACTATGCTTCGTTAACGTTTACTTGCGAGATGAAAAAGGACAGCCAAGAATCTGTGAAGAAAGCGAGAGCGTTTAAGCAACGCTCGGCTGAGTTGCTTGCAGATATACTTAAATCCTCGTCCCAACCAGAAGTTCTTTCCACGGCGGCTTTAGCGATTGTCAAGATTGCATCAGGACTCGATGGCGATAAAGCCATAAGTGCGAATACCTTTTATGCCGTCGCAAAGTTTCTTTGTGACAACGACGACGACGACGAGACGAAAATTGCATTTATCCGCAAAGTTTCAAAATACGCAAATATCAACGCAAGGTCAACATTTGGTATTCGTTGGCACGCCATCGTAGCCGCGTTATCAGGAGATAGTTTTGATACACGCGTTCGAAACGCTTCAATGGATGCGTGGAAGCTATTTGTAAAACAAGACAGTCCGCAGCGAAAGAAGTTTGATAAGTATTTGGAAGATGCGCAAAAGCTCTCTAAGAACACGGAAGAGGCGAAACAAAAGCAATCGTTTGCACTGTTATATTCGCCAGAGTATACTTTAATATATCTCATCCATTTACTCTCTAGAATTGAACCAGGAGTGAAAAGCGCGAAAGAAGAAGATGACGACTTGACTGAAGAGGACCTTCGATTTTCTGAAGATGTCTTTGACCAAACGGTGAACGCGCTTTGGCCAGCACAAATCAGCAGCACGAGCGAAGAATACTTCAACAGTCGCGTAGGCGCAACGTTAAAGCTCGTCCGATCGCTGAAAACGTGCGAGGATACGGAAGACGCGGATGGAAAATCCGACGCTTTATACGTCTTGACCGATCTTTGTTTGGCGTCTTGCTCTGAGGCGTGTAAGAAGCGCGGTTTGCAATTCATCGACGATCGATCGAGCGAAAATATTGGCATGAACTTCACGGCGAGATATCCAGTATCGTTATTTCACGTCGTTGGTAAACGTGTGAGTGGTAAACCGTTAGAGGTTGGTGGTCCACCGCGAGTGGGAGACTATTCTCACTTGCCAAGAGCGTATTTGAAATACCGCTTAGGTTCTGGAGGTCAAAACAAAAGAAAAAATACGTCATCCAACCGCGCGTCAAAAAAGCGTCATACGACGACTTCGACTCACTCAAATGCCAAAGTCACGGACACGTTTCTTGGTAAAACGACGACGACGACGAATAATAATAACAAGAAGCAAAAGGCTATGAAACAAACGACTTTGAAAATGCCGACAGAGGCGCCGACGCGAGCGATGCCGAAGCGAAAGGCGACGGGCGAAGCGATTATAGTTGACGAAATGTACGATTCGGATGATTTTGATCCAGATTCCCCACAAGATAATAAGAAGAAGAAGGTGAAGTTGTTATTACCAGCGCCTGCGGATTTTATTGTGGCTAAACCGAAGGCTTTGCAAGGAGGCTTGAAAAGCAGAAGTACGAACACTACTTCGACGACTGGGACAAATTCGAAGAGCAGCAGTCTTAAGCAAAAGAACGTGACTTCGTTCTTCGGTGCGAGAGAAAGTTCAGACGTTGAAAACGTGAACAATAACAAAGGTGCTGCTTCTACTGGCAGATTGACCGCTTTAGAGCTCGCTTTGGTCGATCCAATCAAACGCGGCAATAGACGAAGAAGATAATACTAGTTGAACAAGAAGAAGAAGAAGAAGAAGAATCATTTAGAAGTAATGAATGATATTACAATTTTTGATATATATGAGAGACACACAATACAATACGAGAGAGACATACGCGCACACACAATACGTTGTTGTTTAAGATCTTTTCTCTGGAAGCTTTGGCTGTTTGAACACGCATCCTAAAACGAGAAACATGATCGAAACTGCGAAAAGCAAAAACCCAACTGCGATGTTATAAATAGCAAACGCTTCATTTTTACCACCTAACCAAGTTGTCGTCGATATATATATCTTTTTCTCGCCATCAAATGCGTACGAGTTGTATAAATTTGTCACGTCGACCGTGATTTCGCTCCCTTTCGGTATATCTTCCTCGATCACGCCCCACAATTTTCGAAACGTCTTCGTCGAAGCCGTTCGCATCCAGACAATGAAATGTTCATCGTTTTGTACCGTACCTTGAATTTCTCTCCCCCCTCTAGTCGCTGGATCATCGTTCACCCCAACTGGTAAATAATTAGCAAACTTAAACTCCCTATCGCCCTTCCACGATATATCCTTCGACGAAATCTCCTTCTTAACGCCGTCCACGTTAATCGCGAACGAATCATTAAAATACGACCACGCCGCTAACCCACACGGATTAATCTTCTTCCCATCCTTAGTAACGGTCTTCGGATCACAAAAAATCCCACCATTCTCGGTCTGCCCCATCAACTGCTCGACCGACCTCGATCTCACGAATCTCCTATGGTTCTGATACATCCTCGATACGCCGTAATACACGTATATCGGCGCTCGAATAGTCTCCCCAGCAACTCCTAAACTAACCGTACAGTTCGTTCCAGTACCCCCATTATACATCATCTCCCCTTCCGTGACCTCGCGTTCACTGAAGTACCCATCCCGGCATTCCTCGTCGTACCTCGCTCGCATCTCCACGATCTCCCTATTCGACTCCATGCTAAAGAAACCTAACGAGACGCAGAACAACGCGCATAAAAACGTCATCGTAGCCGTATACGCCGGCGTCAACGTCGGTCGCATCGCTCGCATTTCTTGCTGCGAACATTTCGTGTCTGTGTGCAATCGTCAAATTTTTTCGTGCGTTCAATGTTTACGTTTGTCAGTAAACGCATATTCTCTCCCTGACTTTTAAAGGTTTCCAATTTTGAAACATAGAGAGATCCAAAAAACGAATTCGAGAGAAAGAGAATCGAGAGACGATATATTAATAATACGAAGAAGAAGAAGAAGAAGAAGAAGAGAGATGAGAAGGATTTTGGTTCGTTGAACGCACGTTTTGGTTTATTCTTTTGCGTCATATCGTCGTCTTTTTAAAAACGTTTCTGTGAAGGGCGTGGTGGATAGTTGTGAGGATCAAAAAGTGATTTTTTTTTCGTTTATACCGTGGTGATTCGCGTATATTTCTGGACGTCGCGGGAACGATTACTTTGGAATGTACTGTTCGTACTCTTCATAACCTGGACATTTGTTTCGAACTGCGTATGTGAGTATGTCCATGTGGTTGTTTTTGTGAGCGAGTTCACATATTTGTATGTTCCAAGGTATGTTCTTCGAGCGTAAGTATTTAAGACAAGCGAGGTGACCAAAATTGGCGGCAGTTGCGCACGTGCTTTCATCTACATCACATCCGTTCTCGCAGCAGTATTTTAACATGTCGAGATTACCTATGCCTGCTGCCTCACCACTCGTCTTATAATCCCAATCACATTCTTTCTCTTCTCGAACCCATCGGAGTAATTTGAGATCGTTCGTTACAGCGACTTCAGAACAGAAAAATTTCTGTTCCATCGTAAATTCCACCCCGCTTGGTAAACGCATCCTCGCACCCCATGGATATCCTTCCCAAGCCAATTCCAACGTTGATATCGAAGACGACTCACGAACACTAAACCTATCTTGTAACTCAATCTTCGCCCTTTTAACCGCTCTACGACTCGCTCTGCATGATTCATAGAACATCTTAATATCTGATCCGTTGAGATATCCAGATTTCAGAACGTGTGTTTCGAAGATATCTGGATAATCTGTGATTAACTTCCATAGATCAGTTGGACCGAGCTTCAATCGTTCGATATCGGCAACGAGTTCTTGTTCTTTTTGTTCTTCCTTCTCTTTCAGATCTCTCTTATGCTTCTTCTTTTGCGCACCAGTCAACGGTTTCGTTTTCTTCGTGCATGAAGAAAACATGTTGATACTTTTATTATGAGGTTTGGGATGAGAGAGAGAGAGAAAGAGAAAGAGATACAAGAGGTTTCATTTTTAAAACGAGAGAGAGTTCTATTGTTTAGGTATGAATTGTTCGTATTCCTCAAAATATGGTGCTTTGTTCTTCACTGCGTACGTGAGTACGTCGATGTGGTTGTTTTCGTGAGCGAATTCACACACTCGCTCATCCCAAGGACAGTTCTTCGAGCGTAAGTATTCGAGACAAGCGAGGTGGCCGCTTTTGGCGGCAGTTGCGCAATGACGTGCATCTACTTCGCATCCGTTTTCGACGCAGTACTTTAATATATCGAGATTACCTTTGCATGCTGCGATATTACTCGTTATATAATCCCACGCACACTCCTTCTCTTCTCGAACCCATCGGAGTAATTTGAGATCGTTCGTTTCGGCGACTCGAGCGCAGAAATATTCTTGGTTCATAGTAAGTTCCACCCCGCCTGGTAAACGTCTCCTCGTACCCCATGGATATCCTTCCCAAGCCAACTCCATAGTCGATATCGAAGATAACTCAGAAATATAAAACATATCTTCCAACTCAATCTTCGCCCTTTTAACCGCACTACGACTCGCTCTACAACATTCATAGAACATCTTAATATCACTTTCGTTGAGATATCCAGAAAGTAAAACATGTTTCTCAAACACGTCCGGCCAATCAGTGACTAACTTCCATAACTCAGCCGGTTCCCCAATCACGATATTCGCAAAGTTCGTCTGCATATTCTTATTGTTAAGCTCTTCGTGTTCTTTTTCTTCATCTGATGATGAGTACGATAAGTTATCCCATTTGGAATAATCGATCGGTGGCATTTTTAATTCGCGTTTGTTGAGGAAAATGAAGAAACAGCAGGCTGAGATTTTATTATTAAAACGAGCGAGTTCTATTATTTATTTAGGTATGAATTGTTCGTACGCTTCGAAACCTGGACATTTGTTTCGAACTGCGTACGTGAGTGTGTCCATGTGGTTATTTTCGTGAGCTTCTTGACAAACCCGCGAATTCCAACGACAGTTCTTCGAGCGTAAGTATTCGAGACAAGCGAGGTGGCCTTTTTCGGCGGCATATGCGCACGTGCCTTCGCGTACCTCACATCCGTTCTCGCAGCAGTATTTCAACATGTCGAGATTACCTTGGCCTGCTGCCTCACCACTCGTCGCCTGATTCCAATCACATTCCTTCTCTTCTCGCACCCATCGGAGTAATTTGAGATCGTTCGTTGCAGCGACTTGCCAGCAGAAATATTCCTTGTTCATCGTAAGTTCCTCCCCGTTTGATAAACGTCTCGTCGCACCCCATGGAAATCCTTCCCATGCCAACTCCAACGTAGATATCGAAGACAAATCTCGAACATCAAATATCTCTTTCAATTTAATCTTCGCTCTTTTAACCGCACTGCGACTCGCTCTACAACATTCATAAAACATTTTAATATCACTTCTGTTGAGATATCCAGATTTCAGAACGTGGGTTTCGAATATATCTGGATAATCTGTGATTAACTTCCATAGATCAGTCGGACCAAGCTTCAATCGTTCGATATCGGCGACTAATTCTTTTTGCTCTCTTTGTTCTCTCTCTTGTAATTCTCTCTTCTGCTTCCGCTTTTGCGCACCAGTCAACGGTTTCGTTTTCTTCATGTTTATGGTTTTAATATGAGGTTTGTGAGAGAGAAGGAAAATGAAGAGACACCACAGATGAGATTTTATTATTAAAACGAGCGAGTTCTATTATTTATTTAGGTATGAATTGTTCGTACGCTTCGAAACCTGGACATTTGTTTTTCACTGCGTATGTGAGTATGTCCATGTGGTTGTTTTCATGAGCGTATTGGCAAACCCGCTTATTCCAAGGACAGTTCTTTGAGCGTAAGTATTCGAGACAAGCGAGTTGACCGTTTATGGCGGCAGTTGCGCAATGACGTGCATCTACTTCGCATCCGTTTTCGACGCAGTACTTTAATATGTCGAGATTACCTTTGCATGCTGCCCCAAGTTCTTCTTTCTGCTCTTTAACGCTTTTGAGCTCCTGATGACGGTTTCTTCTTCTTTCGCGCGCGATTAAGAAAACCTGATTTCATTTTTTTTATGTCTATAAACTTTATGCGTTTTACAGCAGCCGCACTTATGTGGCCGTTAATGGTGAAAATCAAGAAATTACAAGGGTTTAGGGTAGAAATTACAAGGGTTTAGGGTTTATGGTTTAGGGTTTTTTAGGTGTATTCATTAAGTTGTTTTTACGTTATTATACTTTATAAAAATAAAGATGACAATTGATTATTCCCGTTTCGATAAAATCGATTACTCTTCATCGTCCGACGACGAAAAAGACGAAGAAGAAGGAGAAGAAGAAGAAGAAAAAGTGAGACTGCGATTACTGTTCGAGAAACAACTAAGGATGTCCTCAGCAGCAAAAGCAGAAGACGCAGATGATGATGAAAACGGTACGAGCGATAAACCTTCGCCTCTGTGGCAGTTCATATCTTCGCAGAGCGGGATGTTCAGGGATATATTCGAAGACGAAATAGTCGGCAGATTGAACTCGACCGATATCAAGTTCTTATACGAAGTGAACTCTGAAAGCCGCGAAGCTGTTAAACGATCGAAGATTAAGTTTCGAGAGCGTATTAAGTTGAAAGAGAAGTTTCGGATTATGTTGATGTCTTCAGTGTCGACTTTGGAGGTTGCTTGGGCCGGGTATCCATTCGGCGAGAAAAGATTCGATGGCGCGGTAATTACTTTGAACGAGGAAAGTTTCTGTGAGAAAGTTGCTGTCACGAATGATTTAAAGTTACTCAGATGGGTGAGAGAGGTGAAAAAGTGCGCGTGGGACGAGCGAGTGAGTAATCAAGCCGTTCGCGTTGGGAACATGGAAATGTTAAAGTATTGTTTCGAAAACGGGAACTGTTGTGCGGAGACTTGTACTACGGCCGCCAGTGCAGGGCGACTCGAATGTCTCGAGTACTTGCGAAAGAAGAAAGTGCCTTTTACTTGGATGTGTGCGGGCGCAGCGACGCAGCAAGGACATTTTGAAATCTTGAAATATTTGGTAAAAAACAAGTGCAATATCACCGCGGATGTCGTTACCGCAGCGTGTAGGTACGGGAGACTCAATATTCTCGAGTATTTGACAAAGGTAGTGCGAGCACCAAATAATTACCAAGCAATTGTCGCTGCGCAGTTCAACAATCACACTGAATGCGTGGACTTTTGTGAAGCGAATGATTTTGCAATTCCAACCACAGAGGAATATGAAAAGACCTTACAAAGTCTTCTATACGTACAACAACAAGAAATAATGTACGAGTATTGTGTAAACTACGAGGAACCGTAGAACCAGTAGTACCTTAGCATATATCATATTATAAACATTGTCATAAGAAATGTACTATATTTTTTGTAAAGCCGAGGGAACGAATTGTTTGTACTCTTCGTAACCTGGGCATTTGTTCTTCACTGCATATGTGAGTATATCGATTTTGTTGTTTTTGTGAGCGACTTCACATACACGCGCATCCCAAGGGCATTTCTTCGAGCGTAAGTATTCGAGACAATCGAGGTGGCCGTTTAGGGCGGCATTCGCGCACGTGCTTTCTTCAACTTCGCATCCGTTCTCGACGCAATACTTCAATATATCGAGATTACCTACGAATGCTGCCATAGTACTCGACCAATAATCCCAATCACATTCTTTAACTTCTCGCGCCCATCTGAGTAATTTGAGATCGTTCGTTTGAGCCACTCGTGAGCAGAAATCTTCTTGGTTCTGCGTATATTCTGTCCCGTCTTGACAACGTACCTCCTCACCCCATGGATATTCTTCCCATGCAAGCTCTAACGTAGATATTGAAGACAACTCATCAACACAAAAACTCTCCTGCAATTCAATCTTCGCTCTTTTGACTATATTACGACTCTCAGTGTTTGTGTTGTAAAACATCTTCAAATCTGAACCGTTGAGACGTCCAGATTTCAGAACATGTGTTTCGAAAATATCCGGGTGATCAGTGATTAATTTCCACAACGGTGTCGGTTCTCCAATCGGCACAAACTCACCCTCCAACTGCCAAGGTTGAGGAACTCGAGGAACGTATTGTTCGTACGCTTCAAAGCCTGGACACTTCCTTTTAACTGCATACGTGAGCACGTCGACGTTGTTACGTTCGTGAGCGACTTCGCACACTTTCTCAGTCCAATCACAGTTCTTCTTGCGTAAGTATTTCAGACAATCGAGGTGGCCGTAATAGGCCGCAGTTCTCATCGTGCCGTTATGTACTTCGCAGCCGTTCTCGACGCAATACTTTAACATTTCGAAGTTCCCATTCATTACTGCCCTATTACATGTCTTCCAATCCCACGCACATCCCATATCTTCCCTGACCCATCGAAGTAATTTAAGATCGTTCGTCATGGCAACTTGAAAGCAGAACCATTCCTGATTCTTGGTGAACTCAGATCCGTCCCTTAAACGTATCGTCTCACCCCATCGAAAGTTATCCCACGCATACCGTAACTGAGATATCGAGCACAGGTCATGAATTTGAAAATGAAGATGCAGTCGTTCGATTGTTGCGACGAGATCTTCTTCTCGCTCTTTTATATCTTTGCGCTCAGCAGCTCTCGTTAACTTTTTCTTCTTCGTGTTGTTATTTAGGAAACCTGATTTCATTTTTGATCCGCGCGAGTTTTAAAAGTGGAGGAAGAGGAGAGTTTGCCGTTTGGCCTTTTGATGAGAGAGAAGCGCCAGCAAGCGCGTATTAAGTTTTATTAAGTTTTTCGTATGTGATCAAAAATGATTATTTAGGTACGAATTGTTCGTACGCTTCGAAACCTGGACATTTGTTCTTCACTGCGTACGTGAGTACGTCGATTTGGTCGTTTTCGTGAGCGTCTTTGCAAACTCGCTCGTCCCAAGGCATGTTCTTTGAGCGTAAGTATTCGAGACAATCGAGATGGCCGTTTCCGGCTGCAAATGCGCACGTGCCTTCGTCTACTTCACATTCGTTCTCGCAGCAGTACTTTGACATGTCGAGATTACCTTGGTATGCTGCCGCACCACTCGTTCTAAAATCCCACGCACATTCCTTCTCTTCTCGAACCCATCTGAGTAATTTAAGATCGTTCGTTAAAGCGACTTGCCAGCAGAAATATTCCTTGGTCATCCTAAATCCCACCCCGTCTGGGAAACGTATCCTCTCACCAAATGGATATCCTTCCCACGCCAATTCCATGGTAGATATCGAAGACAACTCTTGAACTAAAAACTTCTCTGGCAATTCAATCTTGGCTCGTTTAACCGCACTACGACTCGCTCGACATGATCCATAGAACATCTTCATATCTGTTTCGTTGAGATATCCAGAAAGTAAAACATGGGTTTCGAAGATATCTGGATAATCTGTGATTAACTTCCATAGATCGGTCGGGCCAAGCTTCAATCGTTCGATATCGGCAACGAGTTCTTTTTGTTCTCGTTCTTCTCTCTCTTGTAATTCTCTCTTCTGTTTTCTCTTTTGCGCACCAGTCAATGGTTTCGATTTCTTCATGGTGTTCATGATACTTTAATATGAGGTTTGGGATGAGAGAGCTGCAATAAGAGGTTTCATTTTTAAAACGGAGAAAGTTCTATTGTTTAGGTATGAATTGTTCGTACTCTTCGAATCCTGGACATTTGTTTTTCACTGCGTACGTGAGTACGTCGATGTGGTTCCTTTCGTGAGCGAATTGGCAAACTTGCTCGTCCCAAGGACAGTTCTTTGTCCGTAAGTATTCGAGACAAGCGAGGTGGCCGTTTTTGGCGGTACCTGCGCAATGACGTTCATCTACTTCGCATCCGTTCTCGCAGCAGTACTTTAACATGTCGAGATTGCCTTTGTATGCTGCCTCAACACTCGTCATCCAATTCCAATCGCATTCCTTCTCCTCTCTTACCCATCGAAGTAATTTGAGATCGTTCGTTTCGGCTACTCGAGAGCAGAAAAATTCCTGGTTCAACGGAAATTCCACCCCGCTTGGTGAACGCATCCTCGCACCCAATGGATATCCTTTCCAAGCCAACTCCAAAGTAGATATCGAAGATAACTCCCAAACGCCAAACTCCTCTTGTAACTCAATCTTCGCCCTTATAACCGCTCTACGACTCGCTCTACAACATTCATAGAACATCTTCATATCTGATCCGTTGAGATATCCAGAAAGTAAAACATGTTTCTCGAAAATATCCGCGTGATCAATCACTAGCTTCCACAGAGCAGTCGGACTCATAACTGCATCGATTTCATCGACCTTATCTTTAATTGAATAAACGACCGATTTCATTTTCTTAAACTCCTCTCTGATCTCTTTTTGTTCGTTCTTCATTTCTTGAACTTTCTCGTTCCAACGAAATCAACAAAGAGCGAATATCATCATCATCGTAATCGTTAGTAGCATTAGCGGCAGCAGAGGCAGCAGTGAATTGATTTTTATCATCGGTTCTTTTTCGTTTTGGTGCCATTCTTTTAATTAATTGATATGAAGTGATGGCGTTAAAATATATTATTGTAAAGTTCAAAAACAACACTCTCGAAACCCTAAACCCTAAATGTTGTTTGTTATTCAATAATTAAAACTCCCTATTACACAAAACTTACGAAGAACGAATTAAATAAATACATAAAACGATCGATCGATCAATAATCAATCGATCGATCGATCATTAAAAAAAGCGGATGTCCGAACACAAGAAACTCGCGAGAATGGCCTCGCTCGTTTTGTTCAAACATACGTACGCCCTCGACCGCGAATCGCTACAAAGCGAGCAACAACAGAGACATAAAAGATTCGAGAGCTCTGGTTTACTGGACGTCGTCGTTGCAGCTTTAACGAGGAGACATTGGACGCGCGAGGAAGACCTCGCTTTTGCGTTGAAGCTGAACCCGAAACAAATACGCAGGGCTTTGAGGCACTTAGAGGTTGCAGGCGTGCTCGATCGAGCGCACGTGAAGGAACGGAACGTGATCAGGGAACAACAGTTAGTCGATAAGGGCGTCATGAAAGTGGAAGCCGAGGCCGCGGTCGATAAGAAGACGGCGTCGTGGTGTTGTTTGAATTATGCGAGGTTAGTGGATAGTTTGAGGTTTAGGTTTATGATGATCGAGAGGCAGATGAGGAGGAAGATCGATGGCGGGACGCACGACGAATCGTACGCGTGTAAGAACGTCGCGGAGTGCGGGAAGAGGTTTTCGTCTTTGGATTCGGCGAGGTTGTTCGATGTAGAGAAGTGCGGGTTCGTGTGTGATAGTTGTGGGTGTGAAGTTGCGAGAGCTGGGGAGGATGGGGGGCCTGAGTTAGATTCTAGCGCGAGAGAGTCGAAACAAGCTTTGAAGTTACGTTTGGAAAGGTTTAAGAAACAAATTGAGAGTCTCGAGATACAAATCGAAAAGTGTTTGAGGTATCCAGCGCCAAGTTTTGGGACTTTACAAGAATACGTCGTCGCTAAGAGAAGGACGAAAGAAGCCAGAGAAGCGGCTGCGTTGGGCGAGGGCGGTGGCTATTGGGGATCGATCGGTGTCGCGAGAGGTACGCAAGCGTTTGAGCAAAGATTGGAAGAAACTACTTTTGAGATTAACATTGGCGATAATAATAATAACGATGCAGGAGGAGCGCAACAACCTTATGTTCGAGGCGGTGATGATAATAAAGAGATGCCAGAATGGATTACGAGAGAACTCGTCGTTAACAACGACGGCAACGACGACGACGACGACCAACAACAACGACGACAAGGAGGAAACAACAAGAACGCAAACGCTAATAATGGAGGAGATAAAAGCGAAGCAGATCTCTTACAAGAGCAATATGCAAAGGCGTTGTTGACCGCGTTACGCTCGCAACAAGCAGGTAGCAGAGAAGTCGCGATGGAACTTGAAGAAAAAGAAGGAGAAGAAGAAAAACAAACTAATAATAATAATAATAATAATAATAAAGATGTTGAAATGAAACAGGAGAAAGCCGCTACTACAACTACTGCTGGTGAAGAAGAAGAAAGAGAAGAGGATGAGGAAGAAGAAGAATGGGAAGAAGCGTAGATTTATGTTTTTCGTCCTTGTTTTCTTTTTTGAAATAGTTGCTCGAGTTTTTGAAATTGAAATTGACAGATTGTCACATCTTAAATAGCATGGCTAATCACATTTCAGGAATCGTAATTCTAATTAAAAAAACTAATATTTATTTGTAAAATCTCGCGAGCGCGTCTGGGGCGTCGTCAGGCTTCATTGGTGCATCACTGGCGGCGCCTGCGTTTTTCCCTGGACGCGCGCGACCTTCTGTTGCCGCTCTTTTCTTATAACCATCATCTCTCGCCTTCTTCGCTTCTAACTTAGCAAACATCTTATCGTCTATGACGTTTAATTGTTTCTTTCTATGACGTTTACTCGCGCGATTTTTGCCTTTCATTTTCGTTTTGTCCTCGTTTTTATCGCGCTGTTTCATTTTAGCGGCCATTTCCGCTCTTAAAGCGACTTCTCTTCGTTCTTTTTGTACTTCCTTCGGAACGTCTCTGAGTTGACCGATTTGATTCGGGTCGAGCTGGATCATTTCCGCTGGTAATTTATCTAACAATTTCGAAACTTCCATCTCTCTTCGTTGATTTTTGGTCTCAAAAGGATTCGCAACAAACGTATCGTAGTTCGGTTCACCAGATCCAGGTACTAGAATGTTCGTCACTCCGTGCGAGTGACCGATTGCTAAAACGTCCTCGTATGGGCAAAACTTTACGTCAGATACTTTACTTCCTTTCACGAATTGATGGTTTAAATATGGCGATTGTTGTTTCGTTTGCAAGGCGTTGTTCCATATTTGTACGCGCGAACCGTACGAAATCGCGAGTTGTCCTCTTTGCGAAATATCCATCGCGACTATGGCCGTCGGCGCGTAATACGCGTGCAGTTCTTTATATTTCCTTAAATCCCAAATTTTTATTTGACAGTCGAGACCGGATGTGGCCATATATCTTCCACTTAAATCAATAGCTAAAGCAGTTAAAGGACCTCGGTGACATAACATCTTTACTAGAGCTTGTCCTTGATTTGGAGACCATAACGAAACTGTACCGTTCTCGTGTCCTAAATGAGATATAGCGTTATATTCCGATCTTCTCAAAATCTTACAAGGTCCAAGTTTCGTCTTATGTTCGGCAACGATCTCCCCATGCGTAGTATCCTGAAACCTCAAAATTCCTTGCCTCCCAACAGTGGTCAACAAAAAATGCTTCGGCAAAAAATCAATCGCGAACACGTCCCGATGTTTATCCAACCTATGAATCTCTAACCCTCTCTTATCATATATATAACAATATTTCCTTTGCGCTACTGCAAAGAACTCCGTATTATGCAAATACTTAATAGCCCTACACTCCTCGTTCTCTCCTAAATCGACTTCAGTGATTAACTTATGCTTATTCCATTCCAGAGCGGCCAAATGGCCTTTACAACCGCCGATAACGACGTGCTTCCCGTTCGGCGCAAAATCAACCAAATACGGAGCAGTATCCTCCAAACATAAATCAAACGCCTTCCTCTTCGCATTCAAATCCACGTTCTCCAATATCTCCCGTTGCTTAAACCTCCACGTACGCTCCTCCCCTTCCGCTTCGATTACGCCCGCGTCTTCGTGTAAATACCGTTCCCTCCTCGCATTATCCATCGCCGCATCGTCATCGAGCTCTTTCGCTCGAACGATCTTCGCCTTTGTTTTCTTATCCTTAATCTGCCTCGTCGCTATCTTCTGTATGTTATTCTCGTTCTTGTTCTCGCCGTCGATGTCGCCCCTGTACTTTTGTGACATCGTTTTGATTTCTTTTTGTATCTTCTTCTGATTACGCATTGCGGCTCTGTGCTTGTTCATTGGCGCTTTTTGGACCAGCAGTCTCGACGGCTTAGTGTTCGTTTTTCTTCGCCTTTGTTGTTCATCGTCTTCTTCTTCCCCAGATTTTCGGTTTTCCATTATCGATTCTTCCGCGTTCTTCTTTCAATCGATTTATTGAGCCGTCTTATTATTAAATAGAACGCGCTTGTTGTCTCGTTTTGGAATTTGGACGAATTCGTTTTTCTGCCGCCTTGAAGGAAAACAAATGTATGGGTTCTAAAAAAGCGACTATTCATTTTATAAACTTAATTAGATTATACGCGACGGAAAAGTTGTTCGAAGATTAATGAGAGAGAGAGAGAGAGGAAACAATCTCGAAAATGATTAAAAGAACGAGACAAAAGGGGGTTAGAGGAAAATACGCCGACGCCTTTGTGGAAGTTTATCGTCGATTGACCAGATATATTCGAAGCGCATGTATTGAGATCTGGGAAATTAAACGGATCAGAAATTAAAATGTTTTATGGGCCGTGTCGAGCGAGTCGTAGAGCGGTTATCAGAGCGAAGATTGAATTACGAGAGGCGCTTTTGTGTTTATGAGTTGTCTTCGATATCTACGATGGAGATGGCATGGGAAGGATATCCATGGGGTGAGAGGGTACGTTTCCCAGACGGGGAGGAATTTACGTTGAACCAGGAATATTTCAGCAATCGAGTCGCTGCAACGAACGATCTCAAATTACTCCGATGGGTGAGAGAGGAGAAGGAATGTGCTTGGAATTTTAGAACGAGTGGTCAAGCAGCAATGCAAGGTAATCTCGACATGTTGAAGTACTGCTGCGAGAACGGATGCGAAGTAGATGAACTTCATTGCGCAGCTGCCGCCGAATACGGTCACCTCGACTGTCTCGAATACTTACGCTCGAAGAACATACCTTGGAATTCGTGGGTTTGCAAACAAGCTCACGCAAACAGCCACATGGACATACTCACGTACGCAGTGAAGAGCAAATGTCCAGGTTTCGAAGAATACGAACAATTCATACCTAAACAATAGAACTCTCTCGTAGTCGTTTTAAAAATGAAACCTCTCGCATCTCTCTCATCCCAAACCTCATAATAAAATCATGAACACCACGAAGAAATCGAAACCGTTGACTGGTGCGCAAAAGAGGAAGCAGAAGAGAGAATTACAAGAGAGAGAAGAACGAGAACAAAAAGAATTAATTGCCGATATCGAACGATTGAAGCTTGGTCCGACTGATCTATGGAAGTTAATCACAGATCATCCCGATATATTCGAAACCCACGTTCTGAAATCTGGATATCTCAACGGATCAGATATTAAGATGTTCTATGGATCATGTCGAGCGAGTCGTAGTGCGGTTAAACGAGCCAAGATTGAGTTACGAGAGACGTTTGGTGTTGCAGAGTTGTCTTCGATATCAACGTTGGAGTTGGCTTGGAAAGGATATCCATGGGGTGAGAGGAGACGATACCCAAACGGGGAGGCACGTATGTTGAACCAGGAAGATTTCAGCTGG
>Ga0209710_1001416_pt1 | contig 18488 bp, 17 predicted proteins | sample ArcticOcean_MG_C_5_FD_187436 | JGI IMG/M metagenome (GOLD analysis project Ga0209710, IMG submission 187436) | Marine microbial communities from western Arctic Ocean - ArcticOcean_MG_CB4_138 (SPAdes) (version 2) | ecosystem: Environmental > Aquatic > Marine > Oceanic | place: Arctic Ocean...
TAAAAATTCTGTTTCAGGCCAAAGGGCTGCAAAGTGATAACAGCCAGTTATACTTAAAGCAGCAATCCCATTTATTTTAGCAGCATCAATAAGCATAGGCAATGCAATCTCATGGGCATAAGAAGCAAAACCGTTATCAGCATTACATTTTAAAATTACTGGTGTTTGACATTCCATCTTAGGAGAAGCTTTCCCATTAACCTTTCCTGATTGGAGGGAGGCAACGTACCCAGGGACACGAAAAAGCCCATGTGAACTAGATCCATCTCGTTCAGCTGATACTATAGTCTTTGCTAAAGCATTAGCATTAGGTAAATCACAACCTTGATTTTGAAATACGCTAACTACTAATTCTTTGATTTCTTGAAGGTTAATTTTTTTAGTTTTAATATCTTCTAAAGTCATATTATTTACCTTATTTTTAAAATAGAAAATATTTTATAAAATTTTATTTTCAACATTGTTTATCATAACCAAAATAAAAAATTTTTAAAGATGAAGATTTTAATCTGTTAAAAGATAAGGTGGTTGTTTCATATGTTAACTTTATAAGTTTGACTATTATAATTTTTTAATCAATATGTAGATCTGTTTTATCAAACTTTCTAGGAGGAAAATAAATGATAAGTTTTAAAAGAATTATGGCTGTTTCGTTAATGGTTCTAATTTCTAATGTATACGCAAATTTAGTTCTTGCACAAGTTGACGGGCCGAGTGTTTTTTGGAAATTCAGTTTATGGGGAAAAAGAAGGGCTTTTACTGAAGGCGCTGAAACATTATCTAAAAGATTAAGTGAAGAAACTAACGGTAAATTTAAATTAAAGATCTTTTATGGTGGTCAACTTTCTAAATCTAAAGAAAATTTGGATGGTTTAAAAGCGAATTCTTTTGAAATGGCTGGTTTTTGTAATTTTTATCATCCAGGTAAAAATGCGGGTTTAATGGTGCTAACTATGCCTTTCCTCCCAATGGGTGATTTTGATAAAGATGCTAAAATTAGACACGCAGTTTATGATCATCCGATTGTAAAAGGTCAATTGGCAAAGTGGAATGCAATGTTGTATGTCACTTCAAATCTTCCACAATATGAATTTCTAGGAAAAGGAAAGGCTCCGGTTAATTTATCAGACTTCAAAGGTATGAGAGTTCGTGCCGGTGGTGGAGTTGGTAAAGCGATGGAAAAACTTGGCGCTATAAGACAGACTGTTCCTGCATCAGAAGTTTATACTTTGATTTCAAGAGGAGCTGTTGACGCTGTCTCATTTCCATTCACTTACGCTCATGGAGCATATAAAATTCATGAAGTAGCCGAATGGTATACAGCAAATTTATCACCTGGAACTTCTGATTGCCCTTATGCTATCAATAAAAAATCATATGATAAGTTACCTAAACAGTATCAGGATTTACTTGCTAAATTAAGACCTGAAGCTTTAAATGCTATGAAAGTTGCATATAAAAAAGCTGATGAAAAATATTTGCCAATGTTTAAGTCTAAACTTAAAGAAGTAAAATATGATGAGAAAACTCTTGCAGAATTTAGAAAAACAGCTGGGAAACCTGTCTGGGATGCATGGGTTGCAGCAAATAAAGATAAATTTGATGCACAAGCACTAATTGATTTAGTATTTGAAACTGCTAAATAACTTTAATATGCATGTGCAAATGTATTTTTTGCACATGCACTTACTTAAGGCAGATTTAAAAATTGCTTAGCACTATTAATAATAAATTATCTAAAATTGAAGATTTTTTAATCCTTTTTTCAGGGATATCTATCTTTATTGTAATGATATTAACCTCTTTCCAAATTATTTCTAGAGTATTAGGTTATCCTTGGCCTGGCTATTTGGAATTATCAGAATTATCAATTTCAATCTTTGCATTTCTTGGAGTTGCATACGCTCAACGAATGGATTCTCATATAAGAATGGAATTAATAGTTGGTAACTTAAAAGGGAGAATTAAATGGATTGTCGAGTTTTTCTCTACCTTGATTGGTTTATTAATTATATTAATTCTTATTAAATATAGTTTTTTGTTCGCTCTTGATGCATATCAAATTGGCGATACCACGTATGATTATCTTTACCCAACTTGGCCTGCAAAAGCTCTGGTTCCTATTGCTTTTTCAATATGGGCAGCAAGATTATTTATAGAATTGTTAGGTTATTTAAGAATGATCATCAATATAGATGCAGATCCTATTGCAATTCCTGTAATGAAATCTGCAGAAGAATTAGCTAATGAAGAAATAAAAGTAATTAGAGATTAATATGATTTTTGAAAAATTATTTTCTGGAGAAGCCGCAGGTATTTTTGGGATTGGATATGCCGACCCAATAGCTGTAGGATTAATATGCACAGCTTTGCTATTAGTTCTTGTAATGTCTGGAGTGCGAGTGGTTTTTGCAGCTAGTATTGCTGGAATTATTGGCCTTGTCGAACTAATAGGAGTTGGTCCTGCACTTGGAAATGTTGGTGCCATTCCTTTTTCTAAATCAGTAACCTTTGTCTTAGGTTTGTTACCTATTTTTATATTAATTGGCTTCCTTGCTTTTCAAGCTGGAATGACAAAACAGTTATTTGAAGCCGCCAAAGCATGGGTTGGATTTGTTCCAGGTGGATTAGCTGTTGCAACAGTTTTTGCTACAGCGGGATTTGCTGCTGTCTCTGGAGCATCAACAGCTACAGCAGCTGTTTTTTCTAGAGTTGCGATACCTGAAATGCTAAAAGAAGGTTATGATAAAAAACTAGCTGCAGGTGTTGTTGCGGCAGGTGGAACTTTAGCATCTTTAATCCCTCCATCCGCAATTTTAATTATATATGCAATAATTGTTGAAGAGTCTGTGGGTGCTTTATTACTAGCTGGCTTTTTACCTGGTATTTTTTCTGCTTTTGTTTATGCAGGAATTATTATTATTTGGGCTAAAATTAACCCAAATTTAGCGCCTGCATCAAGACGATATACTCTCAAAGAAAAAGTTAAATCTCTTCCAGGCATACTTCCTATTGCAATAGTTATTTCGGTAATCATAAGTGCCATTTATGCAGGATGGGCAACTCCAACGGAAGCTGGAGCTCTTGGAGCATTTGTTGTATTAATTATTGCATTATATAATGGTATCAAAATTCAATCTCTTAAATTTGCATTAATAGAAACAGCCAAATTAGTCGCTATGATATTTTCTATTATATGGGGAGTCCTCATTTTTGTTAGATTTCTTGGTTTTTCGGGTTTGCCAGAAACTTTTGCTAATTGGATAATTTCACTCTCATTTGATCCTTATATTATTTTGCTTATGATTTTAATGGGTTACGTAGTTTTAGGCATGTTTATTGATGCTATAGGCCTTTTACTGTTAACTCTTCCAGTCGTTTATCCTGCTATTATCTTATTGAATGGTGGACCGGATGTTACAGCGGAACAAAGCGCATTTGGAATGACCTTTAATCAAGTAAGTATATGGTTTGGAATCATAGTCGTTAAAATGGCTGAAGTATGCTTAATAACACCTCCGATAGGTTTGAATTGTTTTGTTGTGGCCGGTGTAAGAAAAGATATTCCAGTAACTGACGTTTTTAAAGGAGTAACTCTCTTTTTTGTTGCAGATATCTTAACTATTATTGCACTAGTCTTATTTCCATCTATAATAACATGGCTTCCTGATTTAATGATGTCATAATTTCGATTATTGAAGCAAAGAAATTAGATGCATTAGTCTTAATTTCAATGTTTCATAATATGAAATAGGACAAACTATATTATATTTATCAAACTTAGATTTACATAATATAAAACAATTTATACTAGTTATGGATGTTCTTATAACTTTACCTTTATCAAAAATATCTATATCAGCTGTTAATAATTTTTCAAATACAGATCTGCACGCTTGTCCTTCTATGTTAAAAATCACCCAACCACCTGTTTGATCTGTAAATGACGCTTTATCTTCAAAAGCTGAGTATAAATCATTAAATTTCATTTTATCACTTATGATAAAATAGCTATTGCTTCTTGCCCATAAAGCTAAATGATTATCTTTAATATTAAATGTTGCAATAGAAGGGGGGGCAAAGCCAAAAATATTTCTGAAAAGAACATCGAATTTTTTATCTTTTAAATCAAATTGATTTATAGAAAAAATACTTTTTATAGTTTGTATAGAAAAATTTAATGTTTCACTAGTAAAAACACTTTCCTTACTTAATCTATCAGATGTCAATATTGGAAATTTATCCACGTAATTTATCTCCATTTGGATCTATAAATACTGGATTGCAAACCTCTACTAAAACTTCTTTATTTAAAAGTGAATTACAAACTTTGATTTCATCTCCATAGCGATTTGCTCCATCTTTAAGAAACCCAAGTGCAATATAGCTTTCTAATGTTGGCGAATAACAAGACGAAGTGACATACCCTAGATCGTTACCTGCATTTAATTTATCTTTTAAATTAAACAGATGTGAGCCTGATATAATTTGTTCATTAGGTTTTTTAGGTTTTAAACCTACCAACCTTGGTCCATCAATTAAATTTAGACCTTCTCTTTTTGATAAAACCATACCGATACTATCTTTAATTGATGAAACCATTTTACCCATGTTTAAGTTTGTTGCAGAAACAGTTCCATTCAATTCTGCACCAGCTACATGACCTTTTTCTATTCTCATCACGGAAAGAGCTTCAGTACCGTAAGGTGTTATGTTTTCTTCTTTACCTATCTCCATTAGATAAGACATAAATGATTTAGTATATTGAGTAGGAATAGCTATTTCGTATGCTAACTCTCCAGAAAAAGAGATTCTAAATAATCGAGCCTTAAAGCCTCCACATATTGAAACTTCTTTACAGGCCATAAAAGGAAAATTTTCATTAGAAACATCATATTGTGGGTCTATAATCTTAGAAATCAACTGTCTTGAATTAGGTCCAGCAATTGCAATTTGTGACCAAGCATCTGTAATGGAAATTAACTGCACATCCATATCAGGCCATAAACATTGATGACAAAACTCGAGATGCCTATATACCCTCTCAGCGTTAACAGTTGTAGTAGTCATTATAAAATGATTCTCGTCTAAACGTGCGGTAGTTCCATCATCCATTACTAAACCATCTTCTCTTAGCATTAAACCATATCTAGTTTTACCTATCGGTAATTTAGAAAAGCCATTACAATAAATCTTATTAATAAAACTTAAAGCGTCCTTTCCTTGAATATCAATTTTTCCAAGAGTAGATACGTCACAAAATCCCACTGAATTTCTAACCGCGTTAACTTCTCTATCAACACTCATTCTCCAATGATTTTCATTTTTTTGAATGTACCATTGGGCCCTTAACCAAAGCCCTGCATCTATAAAAGTTGCTCCATTTTCTTTAGCCCAATCATGGGATGGAGTTAAACGATATGGTTTAAATTGTGTAGCTTGAGAAGAACCTACAAATACATCAAGAGAGACTGGAATATATGGAGGTCTAAAAACAGTCGTTCCAACGTCTGGAATATCTTTATTAGACAAGTCTGCTAATATAGCCAAGCCTGTAACATTTGATGTTTTACCCTGATCAGTCCCCATTCCTAATGTTGTATAACGCTTTAAATGCTCAACTGATCTAAAATTTTCTCTATAAGCTAATTTAATATCTTTAACTGTAACATCATTTTGAAGATCAACCCATTTCCTTTTATTACCATTTTTTACATACCAAAATGGTTCAATATTTATACTTTTCTCTTCAGTTTTAGGCATGTCATATTTTTTTATAGAAATATTTAATTCTGATAATAACTGAACCACAGTATTTTCAGCCGATAGAAAACATTGATTTAAGTCAAAAAACCCATTTGCAGCGCCAACAGCTTTTAAATGCGTAGAAATATTATTTTTTCCTGGAATAAAAGCTGAAATATCATTCTGCCATTCTGGTTTTACACCAGTATGACAACTAAGATGAATATTAGGATTCCAACCACCTGAAACCCCTAAAGTATCACATTCTAAATAAAAAATTTTTCCATTTTTTAACATCACATCAACTCCTTGAAGAGCTAAACTTCCTCTAGAGTTTGTAACCTGAGCAGATTTAAATACTTTTATATTTAAGTTATCAATGTTTGGATTTTCTCTTGTATCTACAATTCCTACAACATTAACACCTAATGATATTAAATTTTTTGCTGTTGAATATGCGTCATCATTATTAGTAAAAATAGCAACTTTTTTTCCAACAATCACTCCCCATCTATTCAAATAACTCCGAATAGACCCTGACAACATTATTCCTGGTCGATCATTATTTTGAAACGGAATTAACCTCTCTATGGCACCTGTACAAAGCATAGTTTTCTTTGATATTATTTTCCAAAACATTTGATCAATTTTACTATTTACTGCTTTATCAAATGTTTCAATTACACCAAAATTACCATGATCAAACATCCCAATAACACAAGTTCTTGACATACATCTAACGTTTGATAATTTCTTTAATTCTGTGATTAAAAAGTTAACCCATTCTTTTCCTGATAATTTAGAGATAATCACTTCTTCATTATTAATATTTCCTCCAAATACATAATCTTCTTCAACTAAGATAACATTAGCTCCAGATAAACCTGCTATGTAAGCAGATATTAGGCCTGATGGCCCAGAACCAATTACAAGTAAGTCACAATGTAAAAAACCTTTTTCTGAAATTCTTACTGTACCTTTAGTAGATAGTTTACCTAAACCTGCAGCTCTTCTAATCAAAGGCTCATATATTTTTTCCCAAAAAAATGAAGGCCACATAAAAGTTTTATAATAGAACCCTGCTATAAGGAAATTAGAAAATTTATCGTTTATTGACATAAAATCATATTTTACAGATGGCCAACAGTTTTGGCTTTTAGCCTTTAAGCCTTCATATAATTCTATTGTAGTAGCCTTTGTATTTGGCTCACTATAATCTTTATGAATTAATTCCACTAACGCACTTGGTTCTTCTGAACCTGCAGAAAATATTCCACGAGGTCGATGATATTTGAATGACCTGGCAATTAATTTAACTTCGTTTGCAATTAAAGCTGAAGCAAGAGTATCACCTTCCAAACCTATATAACTTTCACCATTAAATTCAAAATTGATCTTTTTATTATAATCTATTAGACCAAAATTTGTTCTATTTGACTGTTTCATTCTAGAGGTTCATTTCTTTTACAATATTCGACACCAAATCTACTTTAACTATTTCATGGGTTAATGTATTTCGTGAGACCACAAGCCAACTCCTATCACCTTGTTGATGAAACCATAGCTCTTGATGAATTCCAGCAGGGTTTTTTCTTAAATACATATATTCATAGAATTTTTGTTCAGCGTCCTTAGAATCCCATTTTGGTCTATTCAAAAGTGATGCGTCACCAACATAAACAAATTCATGGATATCTCTAGGTCCTAGTAGTGGATGTTCAATAATCATTTGATTCAACTTTAGTGTAAATTGGGTTGTGCTCCTTGACCTTTTTCATCTATTAAATAACCATTTTTAAATCTATCTAGACGAAAATTACTTGATAATTTGTGAGAATAACCTTTTGCTAAAAGGTGAGCAAAACACCATCCAGAAGCAGGTGTTGCTTTAAATCCTCCATAGCACCAGCCTGCGTTTAAGTATAATCCATTGATGTGCGTTTTGTCTATTATAGGAGATCCATCCATGCTCATATCCATAATGCCTCCCCACATTCTTAATAGACGTGATTTACCTATCATCGGCATTAATGCCATTCCACCTTCACACACATCTTCTATAGTTGCCATGCCACCTCTTTGTGCATAGGAGTTATAGCCGTCAATATCGCCACCAAAAACTAACCCACCTTTATCTGACTGAGAGATATAAAAGTGCCCCGCACCATAAGTAATTACACCTGGGATAACTGGCTTTAAACTTTCACTAACAAACGCTTGTAAAACATGGCTTTCTATTGGCAAAGTCATGTTAGCTTTAGACATTAATAAACTACTTGATCCTGCAACCGCACAACCAACTTTATTCGCTTCAATATAACCTTGATTAGTTTGTAAACCAATACATCGTCCTGACTTAAATTTAAAATCAGTTACTTCACAGTTTTGAATTATATCGACGCCTAACCTGTCTGCTGCATGCGCATAGCCCCAGGCAACAGCATCATGACGAACAGTTCCTCCTCTTTTCTGAAATAAACCACCTTTTATTGGAAACCTAGCGTTTTGAAAATCTAAAAAAGGATATATTGATTTGATTTTATTAATATCAAAAAGCTCTGCATCTGCTCCATTTAATATCATTCCATTGCCACGACGAATAAATGAGTCTCTTTGAGCATCAGAATGAAAAACATTAAGAACTCCTCTTTGACTAACCATAGCATTATAGTTGATTTCTTTTTCTAAATTTTCCCATAATTTGAGTGAAAACTCATAAAAAGCTTCATTTTGATTTAGTAAATAATTTGAACGAATAATAGTTGTATTTCTCCCAACATTACCTCCTCCAATCCATTTTTTTTCTAATACCGCAATATTTTTTATATTGAATTCTTTAGCTAAATAAAAAGCTGTAGCAAGCCCATGCCCCCCTCCACCAATAATAATGACATCATATTTTTTCTTAAGTTCTGGGTTGCGCCATGTCTTTTCCCATGCACTATTATTATTAAAACCTTCTTTTATTAACTTTAGCCAATTATAATACATTTAAAAATAACTCTTATTAAGATTGAGTAAATATTTACTAGAATTATAAATAATTCAAATGTTTTTTTAAATATTTCAACTAATAGTTTAATTAGCTTATTATTAAATATTTATGTAATATAAATATTTAATAATAAGCTAATATAATATTTCAAAGGAGTAAGTTTGATGAAAAAAATTCTACTGCCAGCAGTTATTATAGCTGCTCTAATTGTTTTAGGTCTCTTTCTTTATAAGAAAGATTCATCTATAACAGAAAAAAACGTAAATAATGACATTAAAATTGGTATAATCCTTGGCTTTACTGGCCCTATAGAATCATTAGCCCCAGTAATGGCTAAAAGTGCTGAATTAGCAATATCTGAAGTTAATCAAACAGGCATTTTTATGAATGGTAATAACAAACTAGTTGGTATTAGAGCTGATTCCACTTGTGTGGATTCTGCCGCAGCACAAGCTGCAGCAGAAAGATTAATAACATCAGATAAAGTAAGTGCTATTATGGGTCCAGATTGCTCAGGTGTCACTACAGCTGTTTTGAAAAACGTAGCAATGCCAAATGGTATACTTATGATATCTCCTTCAGCAACATCACCTGCGTTGTCAACTGAGCCGGATAATGATTTATTTTTTAGGACATCTCCGTCAGATGCAAGACAAGGAGAAGTTATAGCTGAATTACTTATAGAAAAAGGGTTTAAATCTGCAGCCTTAACTCATACAAATAATGATTATGGGAAAGGTTTAGCAGAGAGTATAAAGACAAACTATCAAGCTAAAGGTGGTGTAATAACTATCACTGCATCTCATGAAGATGGGAAAGGTGATTATAGCTCTGAAGTTGCTGCATTGGCGCAAGCTTCTGGTGACATTTTAATAGTTGCTGGTTATCTAGATCAAGGGGGGAAAGGTATCATTCAAGCTTCATTAGATGCTGATGCATTTACTAAATTTTTTCTTCCTGACGGAATGATTGGTGATTCCTTACCAAAAGCAATCGGACCAGATCTTAATGGATCAATTGGATCAGTTCCTGGAACTGATAGTCCTGGTGCTGCTAAATATTCTGAACTAGCAAAAGCTAATGGATTCGATTCTGGTCCATACGGGCCAGAGTCATACGATGCTGCTGCTCTAATTATGTTAGCCATGGAGGCTTCTAAATCTATAGATAGTAATATATTTAAGAAAAATATTATGGATATAGCTAATGCGCCTGGAGAGAAGATATACCCTGGAGAACTTGGGAAGGCTCTCAAGCTAATCAAAGAAGGAAAGCAGATAGATTATGTTGGTGCAACCGCTCTTGAATTTGTTGGCTCTGGTGAATCTTCAGGAAGTTTTGCTGAAATCTTAATTGACAATGGTAAAGTCAACAAAGTTGGTTATAGATAAAAAAATTAAAAGGCTCAAAATATATATTTTGAGCCTTTTCAATAATTGGTACTTATCATGCTTGAAATTAATAATCTCTACAAAAGCTTTGGTGGTATCAAGGCTATTAATAATATCTCACTTAATATTGAAAAAGGCTCAATAACTGCTTTAATTGGACCCAATGGCGCAGGAAAAACTACTCTTTTTAATATTATTAATGGTTCTCTAAAACCAGATTCTGGTTCAATAAAATTAAATGACGAATTAATTACTGGACTAGAACCTCATAAACTATTTGAACTTGGAATTCTTAGAACGTTTCAAATAGCACATGAATTTCATTCTTTAACAGTCAGAGATAACTTGATGGTTGTAGCCCCTAATCAATGCGGCGAATCAATCGTAAACTCTTGGCTTCATTTATCTAAAATTAAGGTTGAAGAGAGTAAGATCTTAAATAAAGCTAATGAAGTAATGGATTTTTTACAGTTAAAGCATCTTGCAAATGAGTATGCTGGGAATTTATCTGGAGGACAGAAAAAGTTACTGGAATTAGGAAGAACAATGATGGTAGAACCAAAAATAGTTCTTTTGGATGAAGTTGGCGCAGGAGTTAATCGAACTTTATTAAATACAATTGGGGATGCTATATTAAGATTGAATAAAGAGCTTAATTATACTTTTTGCATGATTGAACATGATATAGATTTTATAGGTAAACTATGTGATCCTATAATTGTAATGGCAGAAGGCTCCATGTTAATGACTGGGACATTTTCACAAGTTCAAAGAAGTGAAAAAGTTATTGAAGTTTATCTTGGTAAAAATTAAATGAAAAGTTTTTAGACTATGTATTTATTATCCGGTGAAAATTTAACATGTGGTTACAGTAAAATTGATATCCTTACAAATTGTAATATTGGCGTAAACAAAGGCGAAATTGCTTCAATTGTTGGGCCTAACGGCGCTGGCAAATCAACAGCTATGAAAGCTATCTTTGGCCTTCTTCCATTAAGAAGCGGTCAAATTATTTTAGATGGAGAAGATATTACACACCTTAAACCCCAAGAAAGAGTTCTCAAAGGTATGGGATTTGTCCCTCAAAACAATAATATTTTTCCAAGCTTAACAGTTCAAGAAAACTTAGAGATGGGAGCGTTTATAAGTGACGATAATTTTAATGATATTCTAGACTATATTTATAATCTGTTTCCAATTTTGAAGGAAAAACAATTTCAACAAGCTGGAGAATTGTCTGGAGGACAACGTCAACAAGTGGCTGTTGGAAGAGCCTTAATGACTAAACCAAAAGTCTTAATGTTAGATGAGCCATCTGCAGGAGTTTCTCCTATAGTGATGGAAAGCCTTTTTATTAAGATACAAGAGATTGCCAAACAAGGTACATCTATACTAATGGTTGAACAAAACGCAAAACAAGCTCTGAAGATTTCTGATTTAGGTTTTGTATTAACGCAGGGCAAAAACCTTTTTACAGATTCTGGAAAAGCTCTATTAGCTAATAAAGAAGTAAGACAAGCTTTTTTAGGAGGGTAAAAATTTTTATAGAATTTTTTAATGCTATTGCATTAATCGCAAATTATATTTTGATACCAGGAGTTACTTATGGAAGTCAACTAGCTCTTGGTGCGCTTGGTATTACAACTATTTATACTGTCCTAAGATTCTCTAATTTTGCTCATGGAGAATTCATGTCATTTGGAGCTATGTTTACCATTCTTATAACTTGGTTTTTTACTGATATTGGAATTAAACTCAACATAATACCAACAGCTCTGTTGGCTTTGCCTATAGCTGTTGTTATCACAATAATTTATTGTTTGTTAATAGATAAATTTGTTTTTAAATTCTATCGGCAACAAAAATCAAAAAGTGTTATTACATTAATTGTCTCCATAGGAGTAATGTTTTTTACTAGTGGTTTAATAAGATTTATTATAGGCCCTGCAGACCAAAGTTTTTCTGATGGAGAGAGATTTATACTTAAAGCCAAAACTTTTAAAAACTTTACTGGTTTAAATGAAGGTTTAGCCATCAAAACAACACAAGGCATTACTGTTGTTATGACTCTTTTTCTTGTTGTTTTACTTTTTTGGTTTTTGAATAAAACTAAAACAGGAAAATCAATGAGAGCTTTTTCTGATAATGAAGAATTAGCCCTTTTATCAGGCATTAACCCAGAAAGAGTAGTATTTATTACTTGGATTATTGCAGGAACTTTAGCCTGTGTTGCTGGTACACTTTATGGATTGGATAAAAGCTACAAACCATTTACATACCTTCAATTGGTTTTACCTATTTTTGCAGCAGCTATTGTTGGAGGAGTAGGCAATCCTATTGGTGCTATTATTGGAGGTTTTGTTATCTCGTTTTCAGAATTAATAGTTACATTTGCTTATAAAAAAATCTTTTTTTACATGCTTCCAAATCAATTAGTTCCAGACGGATTGTTACAGATTTTATCAACTGATTATAAAATAGCAGTATCTTTTATTATACTTGTATTAGTTCTACTAATAAAACCTACTGGAATTTATAAAGGTAAAATAATTTAAATCTAAACCAAAAAGTTTAAAATAATGCATGATAAAAAACGTATAATCTTTCTATTTAGTTGTATGGCAATAATGCTTACTCTAGTAGGTGTTTTTCAAAGTTGGAACGTTGCCTTAACTATTTTTAACTTATGTCTTATATCTTCTATAATGTCTTTGGGTATTAATATTCAATGGGGAAATGCAGGCATTGTTAATTTTGGAGTAATGGGCTTTGCTGCTCTGGGGGGGTTAGCTAATATCCTTATATCAATGCCTCCTACAAATAACGCATGGGAATTAGGAGGTTTTTATATTGTAGTTGGAATAATTATTTTTATTACATCTATAATTCTATCTGTATTAATCTGGAGAAAAACTAAATTTAATAATAAGATTAAATATTTTATTTCTGCATTCATTATAATTTTTGGATATTTTTTGATGAGATATTTACTGGATCCGTCAATAGAAGTTATAGAAGCAATTGAACCAGCGAAAACAGGTTATTTAGGAGGCTTGAATTTACCTATATTAATATCTTGGCCAATAGGAGGCTGTTTAGCAGCAATGGCTGCATTTATAATTGGCAAAATTTCTTTAGGCCTTAGATCAGATTATCTAGCAATAGCAACTTTAGGAATTTCTGAAATTATAATATATTTACTTAAAAATGAAGATTGGTTGTCGAGAGGTGTTAAAAACGTAAATGGTCTTCCAAGACCTGTTCCCTATGAAATTGAATTGCAATCAAAGGAATGGGTCATAGAAATAGCAAATTGGTTAGAATTCTCATTAGCCGAAATGTCTTCTATAATTGTAAAATTATCATATTCTTTTTTATTTATAATAACTTTAATATGTATTTTCTACCTACTTGAAGTTGCTCTCAAATCACCATGGGGACGAATGATGAGAGCTATCAGAGATAATGAAATTTCAGCAAACGCAATGGGTAAAAATATCAAAAGAAGGCACTTACAAGTTTTTATTATTGGATCTGCAATTATTGGAATTGCAGGTGCTATGTTAACAACTCTTGATGGTCAATTCACACCTGTTTCATATCAACCTCTTAGATATACTTTTTTAGTCTGGATTATGGTAATCGTAGGAGGTTCTGGGAATAACTTTGGTTCTATTATTGGGGGCTTTTTAATTTGGTTTTTTTGGATTGAAGCTGAACCACTTGGATTATGGTTTTTATCATTCATAACTTCAAACATGTCAGATACAAGTATAGTTAAAAATCATTTATTAGAAAATGCTGCTCATATTAGACTTATGTTTATGGGTTTAATATTATTAATAACGTTAAGGTTTGCTCCTAAAGGGTTAATTCCTGAAATCAAAAGATAAGTAATGTTAAAATTTATGAAAAATATTTTTTTTATTAACAAAATCAATTACTCAGTTTTAATTATTTTTGCATGCATTCTTTTTATAAAAACTAATCCAAGTTCTGCAGAAAAGAAATTAACTCTTAATTTTGAGCAAACAATGGTTAACCTTCAAGGAAATTTTATTCAAGGTGGATTAGTTAAAGGAAAAATATTTCCTGATAAGGAAATAAAATTTGAAAATAGAATTCTTCGTAAAGACACTAATGGTAATTTTGTTATAGGCTTTGGAAGGGATTACAAAGAAAATGCTTATTTTGAATTAAAGATTCATGATAAAAAATGGTTAAAAAAATCATTTAAAATAACAAAACGTAAATATAACACTCAAATTATTAATGGCCTTCAAAAAAAAATGGTTACTCCACCAAAATCTTTTTATGACAGAATTAATAGAGAAAACAAATCCATCAAACTTATTAGAAATTTAAATAGTGACATTAACTATGTTTTTCAAGAATTTATTTGGCCTAATAAAGGTATCATCTCTGGAGTTTTTGGAAGTCAAAGAATTCTTAATGGAAAACCTCGAAGGCCTCATTATGGAGTAGATATAGCTGCAAAAAATGGATCACCTGTCTTATCTCCAACTGATTCTATCGTTAGAATGGCAGAAAATGACTTATACTTTACTGGTGGTACTATAATGTTAGATCATGGTCATGGTGTAATTTCTGTTTACTCTCATTTATCTAAAATTAAAGTTAATGTTGGTGATAAGGTTTTGAAAGGACAAAAAATAGCTGAAGTTGGCTCCACTGGAAGATCTACTGGTCCACATTTAGATTGGAGGATTAACTGGTTTAACCAACGTCTAGACCCTGCATTATTAATAAATGAATAATTTAATTTATCATAGAATAAATTATTTAAGGTTCTAAGCATAAGTACTGATGTAAAAGCTTGACAGATTATCCTGTAAGGCTATATTCCCCGTACTAATTAACATTATAATTTGATATAAGATATTACATTAAAATTAATCAATATCTTTAATTTCAAAAAAATCGGAATAGAAAAAATGTATGCAGTAGTAAAAACCGGTGGAAAACAGTATCGCGTAGAAAAAGAAGACGTAGTACTTGTTGAACGATTAAGCGCAAATGATGGAGATCAAATTGTTCTTGATAATGTATTAATGATTGGAGAAGGTGAAAAAGTCACTTTAGGAACTCCTTTAGTTAGTGATGCTGCAGTAATGGCTCAGGTAATTAGGCAAACGCGTGGACCTAAAATAACCATGATCTATAAAAGACGAAGAAAGAATAGTCGTCGTAAACAGGGTCATAAACAAAACCTTACTTTATTAAAGATTGTAGAAATAGCTGAAACAGGTGGATCTAAACTAGCACCAAAGAAAGCAGAAGCTAAACCTATTGAAACAAAAGCTAAAGTAGTAGCTAAGCCTGCTGAAACAAAAGCTAAAGTAGTAGCTAAGCCTGCTGAAACAAAAGCTAAAGTAGTAGCTAAACCTGCTGAAACAAAAGCTAAAGTAGCAGCTAAACCTGCTGAAACAAAAACAAAAAAATCAACTCCTAACGACAAGTAGAGGAATTATTAATGGCACATAAAAAAGCAGGTGGTAGTTCAAGGAACGGTAGAGATTCTGCAGGTAGACGACTTGGTGTTAAAAAATTTGGTAGTGAATTAGTAGTTCCTGGTAACATTATAATACGTCAAAGAGGTACTAAGTTTCATCCTGGATTAAACGTTGGAATGGGAAAAGATCATACAATTTTTGCATTAGTTGATGGGCATGTTAAATTTAAAGAGCTCAAAGGTAAAAAAATGTTTGTTTCAGTTGATCCAATAAAACAAGCCGCTGAATAATATATAAATAATATATTTATTTAGGGAATAACTTAAAGGTTATTCCCTTTTTTGTTTTTAAGTTCTATTCTTAATAATTATTATATAACAGAGTTTTTGATGAAATTTTTAGACCAAGCTAAAATATATATAGCTAGTGGACACGGTGGTGCAGGATCTATCTCTTTTAGAAGGGAAGCTCATGTTCCTTTTGGAGGGCCAGATGGAGGTAATGGAGGAAAAGGCGGTGACGTAATCGCACATTGTACCGATGGTCTTAATACTCTTATTGATTTTCGTTATCAACAGCATTTTAAAGCAAGACCAGGAGATGGCGGCAAAGGTAGAGATAGAAGTGGTATTGGTGGAAAAGATTTAATCCTTCGTTTACCTCTCGGGACACAAATATTAGATGAAACTAATACATTTATCTTAGCTGATATGACTAGAATTGGTCAAAAAGTTACAATAGTGAAAGGTGGCGAAGGTGGAAAAGGAAATACATTTTTTAAAAGCTCCACTAATCAGGCCCCTAGAAAATCTCAACCAGGTGGTGAATTAGAAGAAAAATGGATTTGGTTACGTCTTAAACTTATTGCTGACATTGGATTGGTTGGATTACCCAATGCTGGTAAAAGTACTCTATTGTCAAGAATAACAGCAGCAAAGCCTAAGATAGCAGATTACCCTTTTACAACACTTCACCCAAACCTAGGTGTTGTTAATCAAGATGATAAAGAGTTTGTAATAGCAGATATACCTGGTTTAATTGAAGGAGCCCATGAAGGTCTCGGTTTGGGGCATAGATTTTTAGGCCATGTTGAGCGTTGTAAAGCTCTACTTCATCTTGTTGATGTAACTAGTGAAAATATTAAAAAAGATTACCAAACAATAATTAATGAATTAAAGGCTTATGACACTAATCTAGCCGAAAAAAAACAAGTGATAGTTTTAACAAAATGTGATGCTGCAAATGAAGATCAAATTAATTTTGCCAAAAAAGAATTAAAAAAATTAAAAATAAATAATGTGTTAGGAATTTCTGCTGTATCTGGAGATAATATTACAACATTAATCAGAAAACTTCAGGAACTTGTTTCAACTAATAATCAAAATGGTGATATAGATCATGATCAGGAAACAATAAATGCTTGGTCTCCATAATCTAGAGAATTAAAAAAGATGAACAGACAAGATTTAATTAAGAATTCAAAACGAGTAGTTATAAAAGTCGGCTCTGCTCTATTAATAGATGAAGACAAGGGTAAACTTAAAAATAAATGGTTGGCATCTCTTGCATTAGATATTAATGATCTTATAAAATTAGGAAAAGAAGTTATCTTAGTTTCGTCAGGTTCTATTGCGTTAGGGAAAAAACAATTAAACTTAAATAAAAATTTGTCTTTAGATGAAAAACAAGCTGCTGCTGCTACAGGGCAAATAACTCTTGCTCATGGTTGGAAAGAAACTTTGGGAGGTTATGGTCTAAATGTTGCTCAAATTTTACTTGCACCTGATGACACCGAGACTAGAAGAAAACACTTAAATGCAAGAGCTACATTAATAAAATTAATAGAGCTTAATGTAATACCTGTAATAAATGAAAATGATACAGTTGCAACAGAAGAAATAAGATTTGGTGATAATGATAGACTTGCTGCAAGAGTTGCCCAAATGTGTAGTGCAGATTTATTAATTCTATTATCTGATATCAATGGTCTTTATTCGTCAGATCCAAATAAAAATAAAGACGCATCTTTCATAGAAGAAATTAATAGAATCACTCATGAAATTGAACTGATGGCAGGACCACCCCATATTAGTATTTCTTCAGGAGGCATGATCACTAAAATTGAAGCTGCAAAAATTGCTACTAATGCTGGGTGTCATATGATTATTTGTGATGGACAACAAGAAAACCCACTAATACAATTACAAGAAATAAATTCTAAATTTAGTTGGTTTAAGGCAACAGACAAACCCATGCGTGCTAGAAAACAATGGATTTCTGGTGCTTTACAAGTAAAAGGACAAATTATAATAGACAAAGGAGCTTCTCAAGCCGTAATTAAAGGTAATTCAATTTTATCGGCAGGAATAATTGCTACTGAAGGAACTTATGAGAAAGGTGATCTTATTAAAGTTATTGATGAAAACAAAAATTTTATAGGAAAAGGTCTTATTCACTTTAATAATTTAGAAGTTAACTTAATTAAAGGATCCAAAAGTGATGATATTGAATTAATTTTAGGATATAGAGGAAAAGACGAAGTGGTTCATAGAGATGACTTCGTTCTAGAAAAGAATTAAGAGTAAAATAAAATGAGCACAACTGAAAATATTTTTGAATATGTAAATCTTATAAATAAAAGATCTAAAGTAGCTTTTAAAATTATAGCATCAAGCAAGTCTAAAGATAGAAATTTAGCCATTTTAAACACGTCCAAAATAATTAAGAATAATATAAATAAAATACTACACGCAAATGAAATTGATATAAATAATGCTAAAGCTAAAAATCTGAATAATTCATTCATTGATAGGCTTATATTAAACCCTGCAAGAATCAATGATATAGTTCTTGGTTTAGAAAATATAAGTAAAATGAGTGATC
>Ga0209710_1001417_pt1 | contig 18480 bp, 17 predicted proteins | sample ArcticOcean_MG_C_5_FD_187436 | JGI IMG/M metagenome (GOLD analysis project Ga0209710, IMG submission 187436) | Marine microbial communities from western Arctic Ocean - ArcticOcean_MG_CB4_138 (SPAdes) (version 2) | ecosystem: Environmental > Aquatic > Marine > Oceanic | place: Arctic Ocean...
ACTAAACGTCTGCTTCAGAAGAAGAGCATCGACGACGTCGGCTATATTTTTCCCGCCCATGAATACTACGACGGTATCGACGTTTGCTAAATCTCGAAACGATTCTGGATTAGTCTTCGCGTCGTGCCCAGATATACACGCGAAATGTCTCCCGCCTCGCATCGTTTCGGTCAATGGGACACCAACCGCTGCGGCGCTCGCTTGCAAACTAGATACTCCTGGAACGATTTCATACTTCACTTTCGCTCTTTTCAAAGCTTCTATTTCGTTCCCTAATCTCCCAAATATCGCAGGGTCTCCACCCTTCAATCTCACTACGTGTTTATACTTCCCCGACGAACATACTTCGACTAACATTGCGTTTATTTCCGATTGTTTCTTACTCTTTAAATCGCCCCCTCGTTTACCGACGTACGTTTTCGTACATCGTTCGCCACAGAAATCTAATATAGTCTCACTAGATGCTCCTAAATCGTCATAGAACACGTAATCGGCTGATTTTAATATATTAGCGGCTCTTAAAGTTAAATTATCTATCGAAGATCCAACTCCAGCGCCTACTATAAAACATTTCGTATCGCATAACTTAAATCCATCATAAGCGTTCATCATCGCGTTCAAGGGAATATACTGTTGTTGTTGAGATTGTTGAGATTGACTATTATTATTATTATTACTATCATTTTTTAGTTGCCGTTGCGGTGCTCTACTCTGTCTCATCTGTTGTTGTCTTTGTCTTCGTTGTTCTTTCAGTTTCTCGTTATACTCCTCCTTGTTTCTGTTATCGTTAGATGATGATGATGATGATGATGATGATGATGATGATTTTGAGTTAGATTTATTTAATGATGAAGATGATGATGATGATGAAAACGTATTCGTACTACTTATACTACTATCGATATCGTTATCGTTATCATCAAAATTTGCTTTAGAAGTATGAGAACTACTTCGTCTCGTTCTTCTCGTTAAAATCGTAGTACTCTTTTTAGTCGTAACATAGTCATAGCAAACATAATAATTACATGCCGAGCACGTCGTCGTCGTCGTCATTCTTTTGTGGCAATTTTCACATCATTTGATTTGCATATTATTTATCTCATAAAAAGAGAACACCTTATTAGACCGACTGATTATCAACGGCGGACGACGAAAAAAATGTCTACAGGCGAGGAAAATGTCGTTTGTTATGCCATGAATATGAATTAAAGTATTAAACGCGGACAATATATTGACTAGGAGGAGAAGAAGAAGAAGAAGAAAAATGTCACACATCATGAGAGCGAGTGCGAATTATAGTTCTAATAACGATAATAATAATACCATTAACATTAATTCGAAACGAGGAACGACGACGAAGAGGAATAAGACTAATAAGAATAAGAAGATTAATGAAAAAAGAAATCTGACCGAGAAAGACAGAGAGAAAATCAGAGAACGGAAGAGAGAAGAACGTGATTACTTTTGGAACGAAGTTTTAATGATTAAGAAGTTCGGTAAGAGCAATGCACAAAAAAATGGAAGGTGTTTAGAGGACGACGAAGATGAGTTGTTTAAGAAATATAGAAACATAGAAGAAGAAGAAGAAGGAGAAGAAGAAGAAGAGAATTCGGATTTATTGTCGTCGTCGTCGTTTTCGACGTATGATGATGTAGTAGTGAAAGTGGATTTAGTATCGTTATTTGTAGGAGAAACAACAAAGAGAGAATATGTTGATGATGAAGATGGTACTGGTATTGACTTCAATAGCGGCGATGTTGCAGAAGACACTCGTACTAGTAATAATGATATGATTAAACACTTACGCGAAGTTTCTTCTTCCGCTGCCGATGTGTTATCGTTGGATGAAAAAGTTATAACAAACGTAGAAAAGAGAATGATGCTCAAAGAATTAACACCAATACAGCGACATGCAATACCGTTGGCGATGATGAAGAAGTTAGATTTAGTATGTTCAGCGCATACGGGGAGCGGGAAAACGCTCGCATTTGCCGTACCGGCTGTTTCAATGGCCATTAAGTGCAAAACAGAAAAGAGTTTAGAAGAAGACAACAACAACAACACAGAAGATAAAACGACAACGAATGATACTATATGTAAAACTCCATGCCGACCATCGGTGGTTATATTAGCACCAACGCGTGAACTCGCTCGACAAATATATATGGATGTTAAAAGAGTATGTTTTGATACAGGGTTACGCGTCGCGTGCGCACATGGAGGCGAAAATTGTAAGCCGCAACTAGAACACATTGCGTTTGGGCCAGAGATTTTAGTATGCACACCAGGACGTTTGCTCGATTTTTGCGACGATGAGTACGTTGATCTGCGTGAGGTGAAGATGTTAGTTTTAGACGAAGCCGATCGAATGCTCGATCTTGGATTTGAGCCACAATTGCGAGATTTATTAGGCAAACGAGGTATGATTCCTCCGGCGACTAATGATGATGATGGTGGAAGACAAACGCTATTGTTTTCAGCAACATTTTCTCAAAAAGTGCTCACTTTAGCATCTAAATATACGAGACCATCTCCATATCGTGCGAGAATATCTGTGGGACGCGTCGGCGCTTTAGCTCGCGGCGTGACTCAAAAATTAATAGAAGTTCAAACACACGCGAGAGAAGAAAAATTTACTTTACTACTCGAGGCTATACATAATAGTAACAAAATGGACGAGAAAACGATGGTCTTTTGTAAACAAGTTAAAACGGCTACTTGGCTAAAAGAGCGTTTATCGACAATAACATTCGAAGGCGACCATTCTTTGGACAAAAACAACAACATTATTAATAAATCGAAAATTTCGGTTGAAACGATCCATGGCGAATTGACGCAAGGCGCTCGCGTTCGCGCGTTAGAAGCATTTCGTGATGGAAATGTCTTCATATTAGTTGCCACGGACGTTGCTTCTAGAGGTTTAGATATCCCATCAGTCGAGCACGTGATTAATTTTGATTTGCCCACTGATAAACGAGATTTCGAAGAATACGTGCATAGACTCGGACGAACGGCGAGAGCTGGGAAAAAAGGTACGTCGACGAGTTTTTACGTTTCCGGATTTGAAGAAGAGATTGGTAATGGGCCAATATATAAGCAATTAAGAAATGCGTTTGCAGAGTCTGGCGATGTATTGCCCGAATGGTTTCTTAACCACGCGGATGCTGTTAATAACAATATCAGTAGTAGTAGTAGTATCAGAAAGACATCGTCATCGAAGCCGACTGGTCGAAATAATAACAGTAACAGATCAGATTTGCACGATGGAAGAAGAAGAATAAAAAATGATAGTAGTAGTACAAATAGTAATAGTAGTAGTAGTAGAAGAAGATATGATAGGGGTAGCGCTGATTAGAAATACGTGGAATGATGGAAAGCACACGAATCGCAAAAGGCGAAACGAAAATACTCGCGTACATTTTTCTCGGATGATGTTTCCTCACAAAAGACGGAAAAAGTTTCCATGAGGAGAACGACGAGGTCCGCAAGGAGTACGCAAAACTGATTCGAAGAAGTAGAGAAACAACTTTAAGAGTATCTTAACTGTCTTAACATAATATTAGCTTTTTTAGTACGTACGTTTTTTATCACACCACTACACTTGTCAGCTTGTGATACAAACATCAGTTAAAAACTTCAATAAAAGAAATAGACGATAGAACAAAACGCGACTCTTCGCACTTTCGCGTAATAATATCTGGAAAATAATGTCCTTCTTCGGTGGCTTAGGTGGCTTAAATCCATCACCTAACGGAGTAACGATCGGTGTTATACAACTCCAATTACCGTCAGACATAAATACGAGAGCGAGCGTACTGGCGCAAACGGAGAAGATCTGCAAAATGGTCACAAAAGCGCGTTCGAATCTTTCTTCGATGGATTTAATAGTGTTCCCAGAATATTCTTTACACGGTCTATCGATGGAGACATCGGACGATGTGACTTGCAAAATGGACGGTGAAGAAGTCTCGATGATGCGAAGAGCTTGCGAACGAGAGAAGATTTGGGCATGTTTTTCAATCATGGAATATAATCCAATAGGAAATCCGTATAACACTGGCTTCATCGTGGACGACAAGGGAGTAATCGTCCTTTACTATCGAAAAATGCATCCATGGATTCCCGTCGAACCGTGGGAACCAGGAAATATTGGAATTCCAGTATGCGATGGACCGAAAGGATGTAAGTTAGCATTGATTATTTGCCATGATGGTATGTTCCCGGAAATGGCTAGAGAGTGCGCTTATAAAGGCGCGGAGATAATGATTCGAACAGCCGGGTATACAGCTCCAATAAGAGAAGCTTGGCGATTTACGAATCAAGCAAATTCGTTTCAAAATTTGATGATTACAGCGAATGTTTGCATGTGCGGCAGCGATGGACAATTTGATTCCATGGGAGAAGGAATGATTGTGAATTTTGATGGTGGAATAATTGCGCACGGTACTACTTCGAGGCAAGATGAGATAATCACCGCCGAAGTTCGGCCAGATCTCGTCCGAGAAGCCCGAAAACATTGGGGCGTTGAAAATAACATTTATCAACTCGGACATAGAGGTTACGTCGCAGTTAAAGGAGGGGCGAAAGATTGTCCTTATTCGTACATGAAAGATTTAGTGAATGGCGTTTATAGGTTGCCGTGGGAAGATGAAATCGTGCATAAAGATGGCCGATCCTGTAATTTCCCTGCGCCAACTCGAGAATATTTCCCTAATATATTCCCTGCGCCAACTCGAGAATTTGTGGTCGGTAGTCTCGATAATCCGCAAATCAAAGTTAAAAAACCAAAGAATGAGCTGATCCCGAAGGAATTTCGCTGTACTCGAACACATGGAAAAAATCGATGTCTAAAAGCTCGCTTGGAAGGTTCGAATTTTTGCGGTTTACATGGAAAAGAAGTTTCAGTAACTCCAGGAGGTGTTTCAGTAACTCCAGGAGGTGTTTCAGTAACTCCAGGAGGTGGAAACTAGAAGAAAAAATGCCTCCGTGATTTGTTACATATTACCAATATTTCTATTTCTATTTCTTACGTCCATCATCATCTTCTTCTTCGAGTTTCTTCTCGAGCGCTTCCTGAGCGTCATTCTTTCCCTTTCCATCGGGTGCTATTTTACTCTCTATCCAAGGCACTATCGTACCATCAGGTTGTTTCACTATAATCTTATTTGTCTGTTCCTCTTCTCGACAACTCGAACATTCCATCCCGATATCGCCCCCTTTAGGTAACCCGACATATCCGCAATTGAAACATAAAATAGCTTGACCCAAACCATTGGTTTGCTTCCCATCAGGTCCATTTTCCAAAATTTTCTTGAACGTCTCCACGCATTTATGCATCTGACTCACGTGATCGATCATTTGAAGTCTAACGAAGAGTTCGGCGACGTTATGTAACGATTTCGGAAAGTTTTCGTCATCGAGTTCGTCTTCTTTCCGTATTAACTTAAAGTTAGAATATTGCCTATCTATCTCTAATTGAACGTTAGCTCCTTCGGGAGGCGTAAACAGTGAATCATTATTTCTATCGTTATCATTAGTTGTTTCTTCTTCTTCTTTCATCGCTCTCGTGAAAAGTAAGCGCCTTTTGTTCTTTTGGCGGAGCTTATGAAATATGCAGTTGCGAATAAGTAAAAAGGCGATAATTCGCGCTATTAATTATTACTACGCAGTACTATTTATAATAATAGTATCACAAGTAAACGTAATATCACAATAATATAGTATAATACATAATAATAATAATCGAAAGATGTTGAATTTGACCTTGAACACCGTGCTGAAGATTAACACCGTCGTCGGTTGTGCCTACGCAGGGAACTGTATCGTCATGCCAGCGAAATACCTAAAAGATCACGGAGTTGGATTCACGAAGAACACGACTTATGTCATGCATAACTTAGTCGGTGGAATCATAGGAATGACTGCGATGACTTATCAAGCCGCGTTTAAAGGCGGTGACGAGGTCGCAGCGTCGTATGCTTCCATAGCAGTATTTACTTGGTGGAACTTAACTTCGTTAAGAAGAGTATTCTTGGAAAAGGCGAAGGTGGTTGGACCCAAGATAAACTTTGCTATTTCTGGGGCGATGCTCGGACTATACGCTTTAGCGTTGGCGAATTAATTGCATATCTTATATCATTAATTAATTTGTGTGAAGGGTATTTATATATATATCTACTACTACATGTTTATTATTATTATTATTATTATTATTATTATTATTATTATTTTAACAAGACGACCATTACACCATCGCTCGTTTTAGTAAAACGCAATATGCGTTCAATCGTTTGCTTCAATTGCGTTTTCCCAGCATCGGAACTCACGAGGCCGGCTTTTCTGCACGCTTTCGTGATATCTTTCATAGTCGTGCGACCAGGATTTTGCTTTAGCAAATCGCGAATAATTTTCTCAATAGGATTAGTAGCCGATTCGTCTTTAATTTTATCCAAGACAGGAGCGCTTACACCGCGTGATAAAGGTCTCTGTGTCGATTTTCTGGCTGAATTTTCTTGACTCGATATTCCAGCCTGCGATGCCGATCTCTTTACTCCCTGCTGCTGTTGCTGTTGTTGTTGTTGCGCTATTGCAGGAGATGGTCTGTGTTGTTCTTCTGCTGCTTCAGCCTTTGCTGCGGCAACAGCGGCTTCCTTCTCTTTCTCTTCTTTTTCTTTCACGGTTTGAAACAACCTTCCGACGACGTTTACTTCTTTTTCGTTATCTGGATCGAAATCTTCGGGAATATCGTCGTCATCATCGTCTTCGTCATCTGAGAATAAAGCGGCAGCCGTGGCATTATTCTCAATCGCGTTTTGTCTTTCTACCAAAGTTTTGATTTTCTGTGCGTTTTCATCGAGCTCGTCGTCAGAATCAGCCGTCGGAGGTTTCGGCGCGTTTTGTTTATCTATTTCCTGTTGTTCTGGATCAATCGCTGCTGCGACTTCACCACCTTCGTCGTCGGAGTATGTCTGATCGTGTTCCCAACCTTCACCAATGCCATCTTCATTCTTCTCTTTCGTCTCCTCTTCATCTTCGGCTTTCTTCTTCCCGCCTCCTCGTTTCCGCCCTCTTTTCTTTGTTTGCCCGTCTTCATCCTCGTCGTCGTCCGAATCATCATCTCTATTTTTTTTATTAACGAAATCATCTTCTGAATCTGAAAACCGTTCTAAATCCGCATTTGCTGCTCCTGAGCCAACAAACTTCGCGCTCGTCTCGTATAATCTATCTTGTTTACTCTTCATTAACTCCTCAGCCTCTTCCAAGTTTAGAACTTTTCTGGACATTAACTGTCTAAAGTTATACCAGGTTTCCATTGGTAAAGCACAGAAATCGTTCACGTTTTGTGATTTAAGAATATAAAATTTCGCGCTCTGCCCTTTTTCTTTCGCTCCAACGAAAGCTTGTCTCTTTCCGCCTACTAACGATAACCCGCTCGGTTGTAAAGTCGCTTCGTCTATAGTTCTTCTCATTTGCCATTCCACGGCGGCTTGCTTCCCGCTTTTGAATTTAGGTAAGTTTGTTCCATGGAACAAGCCAACTGTGTATTTCCGAACCGGGTTCAGTGCTTTCAAAGCATACTCTTTCGTTAACGCCATCGTTACTAGTTCACAATCGTTCTCGAACACGAATGAGTCTTCCAATGGAGTTGAAGCATCGCTTATTGATAAACCGCCTATTTTCTCTCTCTCTTCATTATCGTTACTATCATTTGTCGTCGTCATCATTGTTGTTACTGTATCTACTAAATCTGTATCTTTATTAAGATCAACTTTGTTTTTATCAGTATTCCTAGTATTCGTAGCAATCGAAGAAGGAAGAACGCAACACTCAAAGCCTTCGAACGTTCCACCCTTCTTCGATATCAGAACTTTCACATCCTCTCTCAGTTGAAGGAACTTCTCTCTAATTATCTTAACAGTGCATGGCTCTGGAACCTTGATCAGGATTAGTTTATTGTCGTCCTCAGATGCAAACTTACACTTGACCGTAATAATATTAGTTTTGCCACTCATTTTATATTTTGAGGATGATGTTTTAGTCGCGAGGTCTCGAGGAGTTTGGAGAAAATAATGTATAATGAGCAACGAAACGCGCGTGCCCGTGCTGATGCGTGTTCTTACGACGGTCACAGGTAAAATAGAACGTAATAAAGTTTAACTGAAGGAACGAAAAAAAGAGGTTAGAAAATATAACGCGCGCATTAATAGATTAAATAGCGAGAGTAAATAACTTCTTATTCTTTCGTGTCTTAATCAATATAGACTACGATATTTGCTACTACGTTCGGTAAACCAATTTTACGATTACAACAAGAATGATCTTTAATATCTCTCTCTCTCTCTCTCTCTCTCTCTCTCTATCCTATATATATAAATATAATAATTAAGCCAAATTAATTGGCAAATTCATGATATTCGTGGCCATGTTATTTCCAAACGGGTTCGCAACGTGGTCTTGCAAAGCGGCCAACGGACCTTCTCTCAACACAATTGCTTGGACGCAGATGCCAACAAAGGCAATCATTGCCGCACGACCGTTCTTGATTTCCTTCAACTTCATGGTTTCATTGTCCGCGCCCATTCCTAAGGGATCGAACGGGAACGTCTCGTTAATGCCAGATTTGCCAGTCGCCAACCAACCCGTGATTCTCTTCGTTTCCAAGAAACCCATAGTTGGGAACAAAACAGCCAATTGCGCGTTAATTGGGAAGCCATAGTCTTCTTGGCCAGCCATGTACCATTTGGATTGGATACCCAACGCTTCAGTAGCGCAGATACCGGCAACGGCCATCATCGCCCATCTCGCATTCATTAATTCGGCTTCTTGGTAATACTTTAAGCGTTCTGGGTCAGAGCCTAAGCCTAAGGGGTCAAATCCGTAATCACCGGCGATAGTGCCATCGAGGTAGTCCGGGGTCTTCGTGTTCGGTAACCTGTTTATTTATTTTCATTATTTATTTATTATTTATTTACAAGTTGTAAAGGGAAAAAGAATAGAGATATTTAATATAGACCACAACAGTATAATTTTAAGAGATACGATATGTGCCGATGGAGATACTCTTTTTTCCTTAGCGAGAGGGAGAGAGAAAATAGATATAATCAACAATCAAAGGCGCGCGCGAACGCGTGATTCCGATACGCATAATCCATCGATCGAACGATTAATACATTCGGAATCAATTTCTACACTTGATTTTTAATCGTTTGATTATATCTAAAACGCGCATGTATATATATATATCATCTCGCGCGCGCGCTCCAAAAGCGATCTTCTTTAAAAATAAAATATAATATAATAATTTTCGAACGCGAGGGCGACGAAACGTACCATAACTTTCTTTCAGCGAAGACTTTTACGGAAGTTTGTCTTTTATTAGATTGACGTAAGTTCGTCTTTGCTTGGACTCTAGTGCCAACGAATGAGGAAACTGCAAAAGCCATTTTATTAAACGGAGTTATGCGTGTGCTGATATGACGTTCGGGACTACCCCTTTTTTTATTTCCTTACGCGACGTGATTATTGCTTGATATTTAATCATCATCAAAATCAGCAGGTGCAGGCAAGCATCAGGAACAGGTTCCCTCTCCTCGCCGCACGTCTTCTGTAACCCTAAACCTGTCTTCCTCTTTGAAAACCTCAATTAAGATAACTTCCTCACACGAAAAACGCGCGCTGCTTGCGAAAGAAATAATATTATTATACAATAATAAACATCTGTTTGCGCGAATATCAAAACTGATCGATCTGTTTAAATCTAAATCAATTGAATATTTTAGAATACATACATATATCATAGAAAAATGTCCTTCACTTTATCGCAAACTTGCACGGCCATGAACAGAATGTCCTTGAAAGCGTCATCGAGTAGTCACAAATCGTCAACATCCACACGATCGATGGAGACATCAAAAGGTCTTTCAATGAGTTTCCATAAGTGCGTCTCAAACACGAACGTGTTTGCGTTCCAAAAGACCGTGAAGCCATCGCAATCGAATGGACGTGGAGCTTTAGTCATTACAGCCGGGGGGAGATCGATCGGTTGCACTTTAGGCGGCACGAGACGTAAATCGGCGAGGAAATCTGGGTTCTTCGCACGCATGCAAACTCCTAACGGGAGAAGAGTGTTAAAGGCGAGAATGAAAAAGGGGAGAAAGAATTTGTGTCCAGCCGGTAAGACGCACTCGACGTGGAACAGAATGAAGAAATAAATTATTTTATTTTGGGTTGTTCGTGTTTTGTGTGTCTGTGTTTAGTTTATCACTACACATCATCGTTCAAGAGAAAGAGAGAGAGAGAAAGAGAGACAATGCTTCTATCCTCTCTCTCCGAATGTTTGGCAACACACGCACACAAAAGGAACACAATAATATATATATGTATATATATATATATCATTCTTAGCTACTATAGACACACATGTCTTTATAATAATACTAAATCTATACAACATAATTCTCATCAAAAGTCGTCATCGGCGTACCGTTTTGCATCTGTTCTGATATGCTCTGCAACTTCCTTAATCTCATCGAAATCGTATCCCCACGAGGACAACATCGCTTTACCGCTCGAATTGCGAGACGCGCGCTCAAAATTAGTAGCCTGTTCTGAGAGCGCTTTTTCTTGAGTTCTCGTTTGTCTCGTCATAGCATGGACGCTAAGCAAAGGCGAATTATTATTCTCAGTATTATCCATCACTGGGTATGTCATTGGAATTGGTAGAGAGGCACCGGCAACGCATCTCCCGATTGGAATCCCGGCGACGCGTTGTTTAGCTCGAATGCCTTTTTCGAGTTCTTCGCATAAACTGCGAGACTGACCGAACTTAGCCCCTCTAATCACATGCGATTCCGCCAACGCTTCTTCTAAATCTTCTTCTAAATCTTCTCCTGAGTCTTTTTTTAAGGTAGAAGAAGAAAATAGATGTTCCATTTTTGACGAAAACTTCAAATCGTCTCCAAACGCAAAGTCGCCCCTGCGAGTGAACATGGACGTGCGAAGGAAAGGCGCGTTAGCTTGCGATTGCATCCGGCTCGTGAAAGTGGCAAGAGATTCTGCTCCAACGAACGATTCGAATCCTCCCGTTGCTTTTAATCGCCACGGTGTTGTGATGGCATCAATTGCAGTTGCAATTCTTGCGGACGTTTGATAAGAAGAAGAAGAAGAAGAAGAATTTTGTTGTGAACCATATAATGGAATATACACGTCCGTTAACGGTGCAATTCGCGCGATAGATAAGCCATCGTTTAACAAAAGTCTTCGTTCGTTGTTTCTTTTTGTGGTAATCTCCGAAAACTCTGCTGCTTCCTCATTTTTGTTTTCATCGTTCATCGTCGTTCCCTCGTTAGCTTTGTTGTTGTTGTTCGTTTCACCTCCTCTCGGTTTTCGGCAACAAAACGTGGCAATCGTAACGCCTCTGCCGTGCGCGTCTCTCACCTCTTCGAGAACTTTCTCACACAAACCTCCAAAACCTGAATTATCTTCGACAAAAACGTGAAATCCGCGCAAATAATCACACTCTTCTACCCATTTTCTAATATCTTCTCTCAAACTTTCTCTTCGATCGAGCTGGCATGCCCAAATCGCACCTTCACCAAAACCGGCAAAACTTTTCGCAGAAGACGAGCTCTGAAAGATTCCATCGACGACTTGTACTGTTCTTGGATGAAAGAGTGCTTTCGAGAAATCCGTCCAGTATGTCGCGTCGCGCGTCAAATTTTTCGCCGCTTCAACGAGTCGATCGATATCGTTTATCATTTCTTCCGTTTCTTCCGTTTCTTTTGTTGTTGCTATACCTCGTTTTGACTCTTTCGTCGTTCTTCTTCTCTCTTCATCGTCATCGTCTACATCTACATTTTCTTCTTCTTTATCATCGTCATCATCGTCATATTCCTCTTCTTCTTCTAATCTTCTCAAATATTCTGATTTTTCTACTCTCGGTTGTTCATGAACGTGCACCTTCCCCGTCCATGTCGATACTGAGACAACATTTTCATACTTCTTCTTCTTCTTTATCATCGTCATCATCGTCATATTCCTCTTCTTCTTCTAATCTTCTCAAATATTCTGATTTTTCTACTCTCGGTTGTTCATGAACGTGCACCTTCCCCGTCCATGTCGATACTGAAACAACATTTTCATACTTCTTCTTCTTCTTTGTCATCATCGCGAAATAATCATCTTCTTCATCGACTAAATACCCTAACTGCTTTACTCCACCTAAACTCTCTCTAACGTCGTATACTACTAATCGAGGCGTTCTCACTTGATCGCCTTTTTTGGTTTCATTTAAGGAATATAAAGCGCCGTGATCGATCGCGTTGAACCTGTTTTGTTTTTCCAAAAATCTATTTCCTTCCCCGTCTTCGCCATCATCTTCCTCGTTAGTAGTGGTAGACGATGACGATGATGATGTACGTAACCCAAGCGACTCGTCTTGGAAATTCCAGAAATGTGCACCGACGTGATTCGCGTATGTCCCGAATTGCAACGTTACGATTTCCGATTTACTCATTGTGTTTATTTTATTATCAATGACAAGAAATTAATCAAGAATGTCGTTATTACATCAAAATTTCTTCACTCGCGTACTTTCTTTGACTTTTCCTTCATCAAGAAATTTAATACTCGCGACGATGGTGGTCTACTATCATCTATAGACTGCTTTGGAGGCACGAGCGAAGCAAGCATAGATGTTAGAAAAATAATGTAATATAACATAACATACTCCTACTTAGAATTACAATCACCACCAGCACCAGCACCGTGTCTATGTTTTTAGAAAAAGGAAGCTCTCTCGGGCTATTTTTGTGAAATAATTAATGTGTGCGCGAAAAAAACTTCAGAAGTTATTGATTTTAACTTCCGGATGACCAACAACCAGCGAACAACGGGTCCCAAATAGCGTCGGCTGCGCAGTCGTACTGAGTTATGCAGTTCATTCTGAACTTTTCGAGCGATAATTTTTGATTCGCGTTCATCTTGAAATCTTTCTTAGTCAACATCGTATCGGCTAAATAATGTAACCAAAAAGCGTTCGTTTGTGGGCAACTCGCTCCCCATTGGTTATTCAAAGCTTTGCGCATTCTGCGGTACGTTTCACTTTGCGCATCGTCTTTTGGACCTTCGAATAACTCTGGGTCTAAACTCAAGTCACAAAATACAACGTCAGATTCGTCTTTGATTTCAACTCGCGAAAGCGTAAAGTCAATAATCGAAGCCGTGACTCCATAGGTGTCTAAAGTAACATCGACGCCGTTCAATCGCGCCTTTCTCGTATTTGTAGCCTCTAAATCAACCTTATCACGCTTGCAAAGGATATTACCCCAATGCAAATCTCTGTGCTCAAAACCGCAAGCCTCTTCGGCGACGGCTAAAGCCACGGTGACTTGCAAAAGAACCGAAATCGCTTCTTTGGAATTATGAAGGTTGAAATTTTCTAAATCGATGCCTCCATTTCTCGTCGAAAAGACGACGTATAGTTGATCTTTTGCCCAAACGGCTGGGTTCTCGTTCTCTGAGCCTTTACGGAAATCGTAAGAGTCCCAAGCTTTGAGGAGAAGTTTATCGTACGGCCCTTTGCAAACAGCGACGCGCTCGAGCGGGATGAACCCGTCGGTAATATTTTTCGCCTTGTTTTGAACAACATTCGACTGTAATTTTGTCAAGCGTTTTGCTACTGCAACTTCGGCTCTAATCTCAGAAGCAACCATTTGTGGATACTCTTCATCATCATCGTCATCGACGCCGTCTTTGTTGTTTTCTTTACCCTTCTTACTTGTCTTCTCATCGCTTATGGGCACAACTTTCAAAACTACGTTATCGCACATAAACGCCTCGCCATACGTTCCTTCGCCAATTTTCTCAACATTGATGGATTTTTTCTTCGAGTTTGGATCTTTCGCTTTCTTGACTTCTTCAGAGACAGATTTGACGTCTTCTAGCGATTGGTCGCACTCTTTGATAAGTTGTTCGAGCGGTCCAATCTCATCAGTCGATGAGAACTCTTTCGTTTTTTCAACTTCTTCAAAAACTTCTTCCTCTTCGTTCTCGATGACTTCGACGAGCGGAGAAGGGGCATCTACAACAGAAACGGTCGCTTGAAGACCGACTAATGATTTTCGAATTGATTCTCCCAGCGATGAGCGTCTTTGTTCTTTTGGTAAGCTTCCTTCGCTCACGCGGTGCGCGTTCTTCGTAGCCAAGACCGGTTTATAGTCATGGATTGAATGATATGAATGTACCGAAGACGTTCTTCTTCTTCGCGACGAATTCGTGGACTTGTTATACGGAGACTTGTACGAATTCGTTTTCGTTTGAGCGATTGATTCTGTCTCCTTAACTGACGACAATTCTGAAGAAGAGGATGGAGAGGCTGCGTCTAAATTATCATTCATTTTCTCGTCGTCGTCGTTCATTCCTTCCTCTTCTTTCAAAGTCTCCAAAGTCAAATTTCTCACGCTTTCTAAAAGCGCATCTTCCGATACCGCTGGCAACTGCGACGACGCTAACCATTCCGACGTTCTCCTATCTTGTGAACCCGGTGACGGCGTTGCATTATTACCGAGGTTAAAATGCTGTGGTTGTTGCTGCGGCGTCGGGAACGAAAATTCTTCCTCTTCTTCTTCTTCAGCATCGTCCTCGCAATCAAAAATGTGAGCGCTTTCTTCTCTTAGTTTAATGCGTTGTTGTTGTTCCAAGCGAGTTTCGTTCAAGATTTTCTGTGCGTTTACGCCATCGAATTCTAAACCTCCAACTGCTTTGATCACTCCTAAAGGTGATAACTCCATATTTCGTCCTTTGTTTTGTTTGTTCTTTTTGAACGGAGTTGGCGAACATTCCGACTCTGATTTCAAGCTCGCGCTATCGACGATTTTCTCGAAGTAGTCTCTTTGTTCGCGCAACCTCGCGTTCGCCGCGTTCTCTTCCTTGGACTTTTTCACGTTGTCTTGTAATTTCTGTGCGCGCTTATTCATTACTGCTTTCTTCTTTTCGGTTGCTTTATTTTCTTTATCATCATCTTCTTCGTCTTCGATCGTCGTTGTTATTATCGCGTCATCATCATCATCATCGTCTTCCTCTTCTTCAACAGTTTCGTTGTCGTTCCCCTTCTTCAACATTTCTTCGTCTATAACTGTTGTTTTAATTGCCGCTTTATTAGTATTATTAACAGTCTTCTTCTTTCTTCTTCTTCCGAAGAATGTCATTAATCTCGTTCTATAGCTCACAGTCTTCGTCATCGCCGTTGTTTTATTATTATTATTATTATTATTGTTATTGTTATTAGGGAACAACTCTTCCTCTTCGCTCTGTCTGTTCCAAGACTTGAAAGGGGACGAAAACATTTATATTATTATTATTATTATTATTATTATTTATTTTATGCAAGAATTTTATGATATTCAACGCGTTCACTGTATAGCGCACTTCTTCTTCTTCTTCTTCTTCTTCTTCTTCTTCCTTTCTTCGTTGATATTTGATACGTGTTTAGTTTAACAGCACGCGCGCGCGCTATGTCTGTTCTGTCAATGCGGAATAATAGTTACGAGCAAGTCGTCCATCAAGGCAGCAGTGCAAACTGCAAAGGCAACAAAAAAACCACGCGGGCACATCGCCTGAAAAAAAAACAAGCAAGCAGCAGCAAGCACTGACAAGCATCCATCTCACGGCAGCAGCAGCCAAAGCAGCAGCCATCAGCAAGGCGGCAAGGCGGCAGGAAAAAACCACAGAACAGCAGCATCAGTAGAGGAAAAGAAACCGCACGGCACGGATATAGATATTCTCCATCTCTCTTCTTCTAACTCTCTCTCTCTCTCATTTATTATCAGAGAACTCTGTAGATATTTATAGAGGTATAGTAGTAGTAGTACGTAGTATATATATATATAGAAGATATAATCATATATAAAGGAGGACGAGGATAGATGATTGGCAGCGGTGATGATGTCATCAACGACGACTGCGGCGACGACGAGGACTTGAAAGAAAAAGAAAACAATAGGATTAAGTGGGTACCGTTCTACGCGGGCGATTCTGAAGAGAATAATAAAAAAGAACAGAAGACGACAAAAACGAAACAACAGTTGTCGTTATTGTTCTCGGACGATGACGATTCAGAACAAGAAGAGAAAAGGAGAAGAGATGCGAGAAGGAGACATGCGAAACATATTGCACCCGATGATGAGGAAGAGCTGAGATTACGCGAGAGAGTAAAAAAGTGCATACATTTTAGCTTACTATTAGTGAAGTTTTCCTCGCAAGATACGAAACATAAAGGGAACGGAGTAATCACTAGTGAAAGAATTGGACCTATGCAAGAAATAGTGAGAGAATACGTGAAAATAGAGATCAATGGAGAGTTTGAAAGTTTAGAATGTGCGAAAGTGACTTTGACCGAGAAAGCGCTCGAAGTCGACGCAAGAAACGCTTATTTGAGTAGAGACGAAGAGAATAAAAGAAAAAAAACGAGTAAGAATAATGAAAAAACAGTAATAGCAGAAGAAGAAATTAAAGACGACGATGATGATGATGATAAGGATGATGATGATAAGGATTCGATATCGAGCGAAACGTGGACAAAAGCAGAAGAAAGAGTTGAGAAATTCGCAATTGGTCAAGTACGAAAAATTCTAAAACCAACGCAGTTTGGCGGCGTTGAAAAAGATTGCATGTACGTACATTACAAGCTTCTAGGCACTCATAAAGTTTCCGAGTTTTTTAATCACTCTTGTTATCCGAATTGCGCGGTTTCATATACCGTCAACGACGCGTGTTCGATTTATACTTTGCGAGATATAAGTCCAAACGAAGAGTTGACGATTAATTATTCTGGACCAATATTAACCTGGTTACCGGTAGATATAAGACGAAATGTTCTCAAAAGACAGTTTGGATTCGAATGCCATTGTTTGCGATGCGAAGACGAGGCGAAAATTTTGTTAACATCTAAAATATCAACAATGGCGAAACCGCCAACGGATCCGCGTTGGTTTTATATGCCGTGTTCTACCGAAACCGGGTTTGAGAAATTGTTCGATTTTAAGAGCGGTGAATTGAGCATAGATGCAACCGTGTTGCGGAATGAACATTTATTGAACAATAGCAATAAATTTAAAAAAAGAAATGGACATCATAGTAGAAATAAGAGCGACCAAGAGAGCAGCGATGATTCGGCCGATACTTCTTCAATGTATGAAGAAGATGACGATGATTCATTTTCATCTGACGAGGAATTTTCACACGATAGCGATGAGAGTGATACCAGTGCGTCTGAATGCGACGAACTTTTACGATGGAACGAGTCGCGACGAACTAAATATTCTCGGAGGTATAAATTTGCAAAATTTGCACTTGCGCAAAAAGCGTTGACTCCCATTCAGCTTTACCGGTTTATGCGGAAAGCCTATATGCGAGATGATCATTGGCAAGTGTTTGTTACTAGAGAAGTAGTTCTAGACTTTGTTCGTGATTGTGAAACTAATAATCGAGGTGATGCTAGTACGATGATTGACGGTGTTGAGCTGTTCAAGCTTTTGTTGACGCATTGCAGAAGTTCCATGCGCATATTTCCAAATTCGCCGCACTTTGCAAAAATGTTCAATACATTGGAAACGATGTACCAATTGAACAAGAAAACTTTGAATGCGAATTTGTCAAAGCGATGGAAATTCCGTTTAGAAGTTGTCAGAGAAGCGGTTCATCCAGACTTGTTACATTGGAATATCGCGCAAGTTGGTACTGGCACGCAGTTCGCCGATTGATTTTTGTGGTTAGATAGTTATATATTTATATATAGTATTCGTATTAAAATAATAATAAATAAATAGAGAATAAAATAGAGAGAGAAAAAAAGACAACAAGGCGTGTGTGCGTGTACGTGTAATTAATTCAAATATATGTAATAGATATCTTTTGTGTGTGTTTGATGGTGAAGATAAGAATCTTCAATTGTTTTTTTTGAATAGTGTTTTAAGCAATCTTTCTTTCCGTTGGTTCCAATTAGTAGTAAATCGGAAGCAACGTTGAAAAGAAAATGACGATTAACCGCCGAAGCCGTACAAGGTCTTGCCTTGTCTCTTCAACGCGTAGACAACGTCCATCGCGGTGACAGTCTTTCGTCTCGCGTGTTCAGTGTACGTGACCGCATCTCTGATGACGTTTTCTAAGAACACCTTTAAGACACCTCTGGTCTCTTCGTAGATTAAACCAGAAATTCTCTTGACGCCACCACGTCTTGCCAAACGACGAATCGCTGGCTTGGTGATGCCTTGGATGTTGTCTCTTAAGACCTTGCGGTGACGCTTGGCGCCGCCTTTACCTAAACCTTTACCTCCTTTACCTCTGCCGGACATTTTTATATATTTATTTAATGAAGTTTATCGATTGATTTTGAACGTTATATTCGTTTTTCGAGAGGAAAATTTGACAAAGTTATACATTTTTGGTCACGGTTGTGAGTTAGTGGCTGTTTTTGGTGAAAAA
>Ga0209710_1001418_pt1 | contig 18479 bp, 19 predicted proteins | sample ArcticOcean_MG_C_5_FD_187436 | JGI IMG/M metagenome (GOLD analysis project Ga0209710, IMG submission 187436) | Marine microbial communities from western Arctic Ocean - ArcticOcean_MG_CB4_138 (SPAdes) (version 2) | ecosystem: Environmental > Aquatic > Marine > Oceanic | place: Arctic Ocean...
AAAAAACAAAATAATTAATTATAATTATTTTCTTTAATAACAAACTTATATAGGAGGTTTTTAGGTTATGCGTCGTCCATATATTTTTAATTATCTCGTAAAAAAACTAATTAGTGTGTAGTTACTGCTAAAATTATTTTCTTGTCTATATATATAAAATATGGGAGGCGGACTTATGCAATTAGTAGCTTACGGCGCACAGGACATTTACCTTACCGGTAATCCTCAAATCACCTTCTTCAAGGTAGTTTACAGACGACACACCAACTTCGCAGTTGAATCCATTGAGCAAACCATCAATGGTTCAGTTGGCAGCGGAAGCAAAGTTTCAGTAACAGTAGCAAGAAACGGCGATCTCTTAAGTCGCGTGTACGTAGAAGTTAAACACGACGCCGCTGCCCGTAACGGCGCCGCCGACGAATATGACGGTTTTGATTTAATTGACTATGTAGAGGTAGAAGTTGGTGGACAAATCATTGACAAACACTACGGTGCCTGGATGAAGATTTGGTGCGATCTTACCCACGCCACCGACAAGAAAAGTATATTGTCGAAGATGCTTGTCAACGAAAAAGGATGCGGTTGCGGCGCAGAAGGAGGCCCCGTTTCAATTATTCCACTTCAGTTCTGGTTTTGCAGAAACCCTGGTTTAGCACTTCCACTTATTGCTTTACAGTACCACGAGGTCAAACTTAACATTAAATTCTGCGGATCCGCCACCGCGACCAAGGGAGTAATCTCAGGAGCCGAGGTATGGTGCGACTACATTTTCTTAGACACCGACGAAAGACGCAGATTCGCCCAGGTCAGTCACGAATACTTAATTGAGCAAGTACAGCACTCAAGTGTTAATGTTAATTCCATCGCCGTCGACGGCTCGGACTCAGCTCGCATGGAACTTAGATTCAATCATCCAGTCAAAGAACTTGTATGGCGTCATACCGAGGGCACCGACTGCTGCGGAATTGATACCAGAGGCGTGTCGTCGCTTTGCGACGCATTATTACAACTTAACGGACACGACCGTTTCAGAAAGCGTCCAAGTCACTACTTCGAGAGCACCCAAAGATACGAACACCACACCGGGGCGACGACAGATGCGAAAGGCACTAGCGCAGGTGTTCTTGCCTGCTACTCCTTCGCACTCAAACCAGAAGAACACCAACCATCTGGAACCTGCAATTTCTCCAGAATTGACAATGCTATTCTCGAAATGAATCTCCTTAATAAATCTGCCGCCCAGTACGACTCAGGTAAAATTGATGTCTACGCGGTCAACTACAACGTCCTCAGAATCATGAGCGGCATGGGCGGTCTCGCATACTCCAACTAAATCGTCTTTTTTAAAAATAATCTTTAGAAAAAAACAAAATAATTTTATTAGTTATTTTATTTTTATAATAATGTTATTCTATAATAACTATATGGGAGGAGGTGCTCTAATGCAACTTGTAGCCAATGGCTCTCAAGATATCTATTTAACAGGTAATCCTGAAATGACGTATTTTCGTGCTGTTTATAGAAGACACACTAATTTTGCTAAAGAATCAATCTTACAAAATACTGTAGGTACTTTACAGCAAGGTTCTAAATTTTCAGTTACAATTGGAAGACACGGGGATCTTTTAACTGATATTTACGTAGTTATTAAACGAAAAACGTTTGAAGTCCCAATCACTGACATGTTAAAAATTGGTTTTGAGGATTGTAGCGGCAATTTTTATTATCCATCGGCCGGGTATAACTTTTTAGAATATGTAGAAGTAGAAATTGGAGGACAAGTTATTGATAAACATTATGGAGATTGGTTAAATATTTGGACTGATTTAACAGAACCTAATGATAAAAAGATGTTACTTAACCAAATGTTGTATGGAAAAACACGCTTATTTTCTCGCAAGGCGGATATTTTTAAAGATGGAGATATTTATCTTCCATTAAAATTTTGGTTTTGTAACAATCCCGGATTAGCACTTCCATTAATCGCCCTGCAATATCACGAGGTAAAATTAAATTTTTCCCTTACACCATCTTGTTTTTCTGCCAATTCGACCGTGTATTTTAACGGACCAAGTGGCGCACATCGTGGCGGTACAGCATCCGCATCGTCCACCGTGGAAACCACCGTTGACGTCTCTGGTCATTCACACCCTATGGAAGTCAAATACCCACTAACCATACCGTTATCGACTAATATTATAGATGAACTGAGTGTGTACGCTGATTATATTTTCTTAGACACTGCTGAGCGCCGAAAATTTGCTAAAGTCAAGCACGAATATTTATTTGAGCAAATTCAAACACAGGGTCCAACATCCATACTACCAACCGCTGATAAAGAAACTGTTGATCTTCGCTTCAACCATCCCATTAAAGAAGTGGTTTGGACATTAGATGACGCCGCACCAAGTATCTGCGCACCAGCATGTAATACTAAAAAGTATGAAATTATAAAGGCCGGTCTTTTACAATTAAATGGTAAAGATCGTTTTCAAAAAAGGAATGGTTCATATTTTACGCTTGCTCAACGATATCAGCATCACTCGGGGTCACCTCTAAAATATTTATTTGAAGCACTTTATTCGGGTGATTTGAGAGGTTTTAAGAAAAATTGGGGTGAATTTACGGGTTCCCGTATTCCCAGTGAGGCCATTCATTTATATTCCTTCGCCTTGCATCCTGAGAAAAATATCCCATCAGGAAGTTGTAATTTTTCGCGATTGGATAATGTAGTATTAGAATTAGATTTTTTTACAGGGCAAGGTTCCAACCCGTGTTTAGGCAGTTCGAGACCCTGTTATTATGACGCCCCCAACAAAAGAACCTTATGGGTTTATGGTATCAACTATAATATATTACGGATTATGGGAGGTATGGGTGGTTTAGTATATTGTAACTAAATATATATATATTATAAATATAAAGAAATTTGTAAATTTATAATATATATCTTATGGGTGGTGGACTAATTCAATTAATGGCAATTGGGCCGCAAAATAATAAAATTTGTGGCAATCCGAAAGTGTCTTTTTTTAAATGTGTATATAGTCAATACTGTAATTTCGGTATAGAATGGTTCTATCAATATTTTCAGGGTGAAAAGAAATTAGGCAAAACAATTAAATGTATTCTAGATAAAAAGGGCGATTTGCTTAGAGAAATGTACATTGTATTTGAAATTTCGAGTAATAGTTACGAAATTCCTAAATTAGGACTTCGCTTAATTGATTATGTAGAAATACAAATTGGTGGACAAACTATAGATAAACATTATGGGGAGTGGTTAGATATTTGGACACAACTCAACTATACTCACGGTAAATATGAGGTGTTCAAATCTTTAATAAAGGATAAATACAGCAGCAGTACGCAAAGTTCTACAACTACAACCAATAATTGTGGAAGTACTAGTATTAAGCGTCTATACGTACCTTTAATTTTTTGGTTTAATTTAAATCCTGGTCTCGCCCTTCCGTTAGTTTCCTTGCAGTATCACGAAGTAACTCTATATTTAAAAATTAAGGCTTTGGAGGATTTACAAATATATACTACTAAAACACCTACTTCGAAAGCACCTCTCGCTGCAAACTCGAATAACAAATTATTTGAGCCCGCGACTGGTGGTGGAAATGTTTGGGGTAATGTTAGAACTACTACATCTACAAATGATGTAGTCGGCGAAAACACTATAGCATTTATAGATATGAGTGGTGGTTCTTCTGGACCACAACCTTCAAAATGGCACACAACAATTTTTAATGGTGAAATACATGATGTATATCTCATGTGTGAATATATATTTTTAGATGTGAAACAGAAAAAAAGGTTTGCTTTAGCTGAAACAGAATACTTAATCACACAAGTGCAATATACCGATAAATTAGATTTAAATCCACTAACTGTGGCAGGACCCACAGCAACCGCATCGATAAGTTTACAATTTAATCATCCAATTAAACAGTTGATATTTGCTGTATACCCCAGTTCATTAAATAATTTTATGATATATAAAAATATGGATAATTCCTTTACGGTGGATAACATCGAATTGTATGCCAATAATTCTAAAATAACCGAAATAAATAACGTAGAATTTTATACGTTACTTAAACCGTTTGCACACTACAACTGTGGCGGTTTCACGTCTAGTGATAAAGTTACTAATTTCAATGGAGGATTTTATTTATATTCATTTGGAATAAATCCCGCCAGTTTTCAACCGTCCGGGTCTCTAAATTTTTCAAGACTCAACGATTTTTCAATAAATTTTACATATGTAAAGACAGATGCCCAATATACGACCATTGCCGAACCTTACAAATTTATGGCATTCGGTCATAACTACAATATTCTTAAAATTAAGAACGGTATGGGGGGTATACTATATTCTAGTTAGTTAAAATTTTATATAACCCTGTATACATTCCTCTTTTGCCTATCATTTTATATTGAGTGTGGGCATCTATAAAATTTAATAATTTATATTTTGAACGATTGTTTATAATATTAGATTCAAATTCTCTGGTTGAAACCATTGGGGGGTTTAAGATATAGGCGGTGCCTAATTTTTGAACAAAATTAATTAACATAAAATCAGCTGTTTGTGCACGCAGGCGAATAGTATTATTTTTCCAATCATCTGGTTTATCATGACCCTTTCCTTCTAAAAATACCGCCATAAATAACTTATAAATACTTGCAATAGTTTCTTTCGAAGGTACAATATACGCGAATGCACAAACAATTTTAAATTTGTCTGTATCAACCTCTATAATTTTCTTTTTACTGGTAAATATCGTGTCTGGGGAATGAATATAGGCCCCTCCCAAATAAAATAAATCGGCGTTTTTGGGTATATTAAATGAACTAAAGGCATTAATTAACGGCATTGCGTCGTCTTCTAATATCAGCACCTTATCATATCCCGAGTCCATAGCAGTTTTAAGTGCTAGTAAATGACTAAGATAACATCCCACTTTTGATAATATGGAGTTTTTATTATTGTCCATAGTTTTGAAATTGCTTCTATTAAACCAAAAATCTGGATGTAATTGACGACTATGAACCCCGAGTTTCTTTGCAATCTTTTTCCGAAAAGTACTATCATATAAATCCTTTCCATATATAGCATCGATTCGTTTAAATGTTGCATCTATTTGCTTGAGGTCGTCCTCAAGTATGGTCCTCCTTGCTACATCTCGTTTAAGATTAATATATAATATAGGGATATCTTGAATGTACATTCTTATATTATATATATTTATTTTTTATTTTAATAATAACAACAATAACAATACATATTTCTATTTCCGGATAGATTTATTTTGGTAGAGTATTGCGTTTTTTTGATGCGATTAAATCTTTCATCCGTTTTTTGTCAATTTGGTTAAGAAACGGTAGTAATATTTTTCGCTCCTTTTGCCCTAAATAAATTGCTCGTGTATGTGAAATGAGACAAGCCATATCCTTGCGACTACCAGAAGGTGAAAGACTGTATTTTTTTCCTAATTTTTTTAAATCTTTAACAGATGCTTTGATGGTTTTAGTCCGAGGCATATATATATATATAAAATATAATTTTTATTGGTTATATGGTCTATATTCTAAAAAGTAAAGATTTGATTTGTGCTTTATTTTTTTATTTACCATTTAACATTTACGTGGGGTTCCAGTAACTTACTGGCGTTTTTAGCAATTGTTTTTAATTTGGGTGAGTTTTTAGTGGCATTCGTTATAATTTTTACTATATCAGATGGATTTTCGATTACGAGACAATTAATACCATCTACAAAAATATTTTCGCTACCCGAAAGCCATTTTTTGTTTAAAATTAATATACAATCTTGATAAATTGCTTCTAAAAAGGTGTATTGACTTCCTCCGCCATCGTTTTTAATTGCAGACAAATCTACTACAAACTTTTTTTTCGTTAATATTTTATCTAATTCTTCAAAGGATTTTTTAAATTTTCCTTTATAATATTTATCAAAATCTAAATTATTTTTTCTCAAATTAAAATATACATAGCGATCATTTGCAGCGCCATAAATAGTAATCTTTTCAGTAGGGGGTAATAATTGATTTGCCTTAAGAGTTATATCAGTATGTTTATCAAAATCTATTCGCGAAATACTTACACCGCCCTTTTTATCCTTGATTTGCACAGGTGTTTTTGTATATTCGAAAAATGGATGCGATTTAAATTTTGATTTAACACCATATTTATCCATTATATATTTTTTTACTGATTTTCGTATAGTGATAATATCATATTTACCCAATACATCTAATACTGGTTGGCAACTCTTCCCCTTAACTTCTGTAGGGTCGTGTATAACCAATTTTGTGTTACTGTTAAATTGATTTAAAAATTCGTAGTATTTTTTATCTATAGCTGTTATAATTATATTTGGTAGCTGTTTAGCGTCGTCGATTGAAAGATTTTGATACATGACACCATATCCAAATGCGCGCATACGTGGTTTTCCCGATTTAAGTTTTTCGGTTTTTTTTGAAATTTTATACAGTTTGAAGTTATATTTAAGCGATAGATGGGCGGTAAAAGACACCCATCCACCATACGCAGGTTTCCCCATATAAATTAAATTCATCATTTATTATTAAGTTCAGTAAGTTTTAACTTAAGGTTATTTTACTTAATATATATATTATAATGTCAGTTGTTAAATTATCAAAAAAGCAAAGACGCTTGCAAAAAAATCTGGATAAAAGGGAGAATTTAGACAATGAGTTCAAGATTTTACTCGCTTTAAACGACGAAATTATTTTAAGAAGTAATAAAATTACTATGTTACTTAAAGAAATGCATAAAATATATCCATATGAAATCAGATCAATTCAACGCCAAACAGAAATAAAATTGGAAAATTTAATTAAAAGTGGTACCAAGATTTCGAAGCATAAGTTTGATAAACCAATGAAGTTGTCAGACGATTTATACAGTTTTTTAAATATGGAAATCTCAGACGAAAATTTAATGACACGAATTGACGTAGTAGGCAAGATAAGTAAGTATATTCGAGATAAAAAATTACAAAACCCCTCTAACCGAAAATTATTTAATTTGGACGATAATCTGAAAGAATTATTTAATATTAATTGTGGAAAAGTAAACGAAAGTGAAAGTGAAAGTTCATATACGTATAATAATATTAACAAGTTTATTCAACATCATTTAATTTCTCAATGAGGATATGCTGCTTGATATAACCAAGGAAAAGCCAACCTGGCATCCATATTTACCAAAGTTAGTGCCGACAAAATCCAATTAGCTGCTGTACTTTTATCCGAGTCAGTTCGACCTTCAGTTAGCAATCTATCAAAAATACCCAAAATTATATTCGAAAGTTTATAATGATTGGTATATCGCCGTATAATTTTATATTCAATATTAAATAATTGGGGTCCATTTATATATTTGATTTTTTCGGTTGGAGACAAATTAAGTCTATAATGCCACATATCAAAGATAAAATAGTATAAGGACTTTAATTCTACTAAATTAAGACTCAAAAACCAACTGCATTTCGTATAATTATTTAATCTATCTATTTTTTGAAATATGTCTATGCATTTTTGTTGCAATTCAAGACTCTTATTAAATACCTTTTTCTTTTTTTTTACAAACGGACAGTTTATATTTTTAAATTTTTCGTGAGCAAATTCTGGAATTTCCTGACAATTATATGGGTTCTTCGATTTATATTTTAATAGGTTTTGAAAAGTTTTAATATGAAACCCCCAATATAAACCCTTACTATCTTTATAGGATATAAAATCCTTATTAGCAATGTTCGCAATATTTTCTAATTCCATACAATCTATATGATTGATGCATATGTGCCGCGCATAAATACTGATGCCTCTAGAGTATATATTTTTTCGTACAATAAATCCCCTGAGACAGATTTGAAATTTTTTAATACTAACTAAGTCATAATTTTTGACGGCGACGCGAAAATCGAATTTTATTTTAACTCTTTTATCGTTTAAAATAGTAGCGAGACCCTTTGTGCGCCATATTTTTTCATGTAGGTTACAAAAATTACAGGTTCCATTTTGCTTCCGTGAGCATTGTTTATCAGGATTACTAACTAATCTGGCATAACAACGTGAGGTATTAAATGTATTGTTCATAAAATCTAACGATATATATATAATAGTGTTATAATTTTAAATAAATAAATTATTTCAAATTTATGAATAATTACACTGCGAATGGATGACTATTTATTATAGGTGATACTGGTGATGTAGGTCGACGGTGTCTCCTTCCAATTGATTTAACTATTCTACGATGTTTTCGTATATGATTTAAATCGAGTGTAATATTTAATAATTGACAAGTACTTATAAATTTTTCTTGATAATCTCCAAATTTGTATATTGCGTTCGAATTAAGTATATATAGTCGCGCTACACTCAGAAAATTTTTTTTTATATCAACCCTTTTTAAACATTTATAACAGCAGCGGGTTTTTATAAAAGCCGACGACCTTATTAAACACCGTATTTCACTTTTAAAACGCAATTTAGATAAATTTTCTAAATAACTTGTTATCGAGGAAAATAGGAGTTTACTGTGATTTGTTTTTTCATAAATATGTTTATCAAAATACGAATATTTAAAACTATATAAATATTGCGGAAGACACTTATTAATTTTAAAATAATAATTATTTATATGTATAAATAAAAGTATATGTTCTTTTAATGAAAAAGGTATATTAGTATAGGGATTTTTAATAGGAGGGAGTTCCCCATATAAATAATAGTGTTCGTCTATATTCTGCAAAGTATATTTGTATAATTTTATAATATTCACTGTATTAAACCGATACATGCTATTATTTATATTTAATTCAACACAGGTTTTATCGAGTGGGGTTAATTCTAATGAAAAGTCATTTATATATTTAGGGGTCTTTATATTTTTTTTGAAATTATGACCTATAAATCTCCGAATTCGTAATATAGCTTTAATAAAGGTAAAGAGGGTCGCGTACATCTCATCATTATAAAAAGCCTTGGTTTTATTGCATAATATTTCCATAAATAACGCCATTTTGTTATATCGCCTCTCTGTGCAAAATTCAATAAAAGTTACAATATCAGCATTAATTATACAATTTGTATTAAAATGAAATTCATAATCATTAAAAGTGTTAAAAAAATCAAACATGTACTATTTATATGAAGTTAACCTTTAAATATTCATAAATATTATAATTTTGATTTATAATTATCTCATTACTATTATTAATATAAAATGCGCCAACGAGATAACGTAGTAATTAATCCTTGGAATAATAAAAATAAACTTTTAACCGAGGAAGATGTATATCAGATTTTAGAACGCGGCGGATTTACAAATGCGCGGGAGGCAGTAAAAATTAATAATTTGGGTTATTATCAAACTGCCTTTATTCATCCGTCATATGTAAAGAAACATATATTCGAGAATTCAGTAGATAATAGTATTTCTCTTTCTAAAAAACCCTTCGATGCTCTCGAATTATTTGAAGAAAATAATAATTATGAAAATCAAGAATTTTTAGGCGACCGCGTACTCGACATGAGCGCCGCGTTTTATATTTGCAGAAAGTATCCGGACCAAAATCAGGGTTTTAAAACTGTTCTTAAAACTAAATTAGTTAGGAAAAATTCTTTGGCAAAATTCGCCAAATATTTAGACTTCCCCAAACATCTAATTATCTCTAAACAAGTGGAAGAAAATACTAATCAAGGTCGAATGAATGACCGAATTCTAGAAGATGTAATGGAGGCTTTTATATGTGGTTTATTTCTGGATCAAAACGAGACTGGATTTTATTCAAAGGTGGTTACTGATTTAGGAAGTCAACGTTTGATTGGTCCGGGTTGGCAAATTGCTAATGCCTTTATTGAAAATGTATTAGAGAAGGTTGTCGATTTCGAAGAACTACTTATGAAAGAAGAAAATTATAAAGAACAGCTTTTACAATTTTACCAGAAAGAATTTAAGATGACACCCGAATATATATCTATATCAGTAGAAGGTCCGCCACATAATAGAATTTTCACCGAAGGGGTTTTAGGTAAGAATGGTGATATAATTGCGAAAGGAGTTGGTAAAAAGAAACAAGATGCACAACAACACGCTTCACTGATAGCATTAAAATATTTCGGAACAATTTCGTAAAATTAAAATATTAAATAATAATATACATGTATAAAACTATTACTGACCCATACACACAAAAAAACTATTCTATTAATTCAGAAAAAGGTATTGGTATTTTAAAAAATTATATTACGTTTTCGGTATCGAAAATTAAAAATCACCCGATGAAAGGGGGTTCCAATGAATTACCCTCCGCTGGCAAAGAAACAATGGAACCAGTTGCGGAAAAAAAAAATGTATTAGAAGAGGAAAAATGGGAGTGTAATTGGGAAAAGAACGGTGACGTTACATGCGACGAAACTTCTGGTATGGTTAAACCAGAATGTTCTGATTACGCAGCCGCCTTAGCAGCATGTCGAACACATCTGGCTATAGAAAAAACTAAACGTAAAAGTACCGAGGAAGTATTAATACGAAATGCTTTATATATATCAAAATTAGAAAGAAAGATTAAATTACTAAAAGAACAGCATCAGAGTGATGAAAAACATCATAAAGACGACGAACAGAAAATCGCGGCGGTAGAACAGGAACGCAATCAGGCAAAGGCTGAGGCGGCATCAGATCACAAAAAGGCGCAGGCGGCAAATGCCAGAGCTGATGCGGAACACTCTAAAGCAGAAGCGGATCATCAAACAGCAGTCCAGGCAACCGAAGAGGCTGCCACCGCACACGCTGCTGCTGAAGCAGCGGGTGATATGGCGAAGGCGGCAGAACTAAAGGCGGTTCATATGGAGGCGGAACGCAATCAGGCAAAGGCTGAGGCGGCATCAGAGCACAAAAAGGCGCAGGCGGCAAATGCCAGAGCTGATGTGGAACACTCTAAAGCAGAAGCGGATCATCAAACAGCAGTCCAGGCAACCGAAGAGGCTGCCACCGCACACGCTGCCGCTGAAGCAGCGGGTGATATGGCGAAGGCGGCAGAACTAAAGGCGGTTCATATGGAGGCGGAACGCAATCAGGCAAAGGCTCAGGCGGAGGCCGAAAGTATGAAGGTAATAGCCGCTGAAGCGGCGGTAAAAACTGCCAAGGCACACGAGGCATCCGAAGTAGCCGCCGCGAACACGAGAGCAGACAGTGCTGAAATGTCGGCACATCATGCGGAGGAAAATTTAGAAGCAGCGCGCGATAAACTCCATGAGAAGGGCATTGAAATGGCTAAATTACATCAGGCGGCAAAAGAATCTACCGAACAAGCGATGAAGGATCACGCCGCGGCAGAACAAGCAGCAGAAGAGGCTTCCGCAAAAATAGCAGCGGCGGAAGGAGACGTAGCACAGGCAAAAGCACGAGCGGAACATGCTGAGGCACTCGAAAGAAAAGAAGAGGCGAAAACAAGAGCAGCTTTGGCTGAAATAGAACAAAGTAAACAATTACTTGCTAGTGAACATGCTGAATTAGAAAAAGCTCAACACGCTGCCGCGGAGGCTGAAGCAGCAGCGAAAGCAGCGGTAAGTGACAAGGAAAAGGCAGAGACGGCGAAGGTTCTCGAAATGGCAAAAACTGAAGCAGCCGAGGCGAAAACAAAAGCAGCACAGGCTAACGCAGACCATTTTCACAAAGAAGCAGACCAAAGACGCCAGGCATCCGAAGATTTGGCGACTAAATTAGCCGCGAGTAAAGAACGTGAACTCGCAGGCGACGCAGATGCGGTAGCAAAAATAAAAGAATTAGAGGGAAAAATAGCAGAAGAACGTGAACGGACTACCGCGGCGGAAGAAAATGCTGCTGCCGAACGTGTGGCGGCCCAAGAAGCCACTGCAAGGGCAGAACAAGATCATATTAAATTAAAGGAAGAACATGAGGAACTCCAAGCAGCACACGAAAAAGCGAAAAAAAATAAGGATGCCGCTGAAATTGCAGCCCTGGAACAACAAATTTTGGAAGCCGAATTAGCAGAAGCGAACGCTGAAATAGAATGGGAGGCACAACAACTTGAACAAGAAAAACTGGCCACTGCAGAAGAACACATTCGTGCCGACAATGCCGCCGCACGAGCAGAAGCGGAACACGTTGAGGCGCTTCACCAACATCAACTGGCAGTGTCTGCACAAGATGACGCAGCAATTGCCATTGCGCTTGAGGGAATTGCTGAACGTGAAGCGAGTCGCGCGGACCTCACCGCGAAGGCGGCATCAAAAAGAGCTGCGGCATTTGAAGCTAACTCAACTTTTTGGGAAGCCACCTCAAATAGAAATGCGCAAATAGCGACTAATAATTATAAAATAGGTCGTGCAGCTCAACAATACGATTATATGGAACAGACTCAATGGCGTTGATTTATATTAATCTAAGATATTTATTATAGAGTTACAATCTCTATAAAATATATCTAATTATTTTTTAAGCAGACGGGCAATGCAACGGTCATTTTTTTATATATATATATATTATATGTATAAAACTATTACTGACCCATACACACAAACATCCTATTCCATTAAGTCCAAAAAGGGTATTGATATTTTAAAAAATTATCTCAACTATTCAATGAGAGGTGGAGCGAGTGCAAGCGCTGCGGCGACCGATGATGTGTTAGAAAAAATGAATATGATGAAACCGTCCGATTTAAAAAATGCTACAAGTGCTGATTTTCCAGGCGTAGATGAGGGGTCATTTAAAAAATGGAAGAAACAAATAGAGCGCGATGATAATTTAAGAAGGTATACGAATTTAATAAAACCAAAAATAGAATATACCAAACCACTCCAAGAAGAAAGAACTACACTTAATTTATTAACATCTTCCGGTCGGGATGAAACACAAAACAAAAGACTGGTTACATTGGCAAAAATTGGTCGTGAATGGAAGCGGTGGAAAAAGTGGGCAAATTGGAAAACAAAACGAGGTCATTTTTTCCCCAATGATACATGCTGTACAGTGGTTGTAGAGGATGATACCGCCACTGTAGTGCCCGTATCTGACTTGGTGGAAACAAAGAAAGATATACCGGTCGAAGAAATATCGTCCACATCCAATGAAATATCGCCAGAAAATAAAGGTAAATGGATAGAAACTACCGATCCGGCGAGCGGTAAGAAATACTGGTGGAACAGTGAAACAAGAGAAAGAACCTGGGATAATCCAAAAAAAACGATTATAAATGCCGTCGACGAAAGTTGGGAATGCGTTTGTGGTGGTAAAAACAAACCGTGTTCGTGTAAAGATACGTCGACTGAGGAAACTAAACAGTGTTCTAAAATTGCTACACGAAACGCTGAAACTAAAGCAGAATTAGCAAAAGTACGTGCCGAAAATGAATTGCTCAGGGAAACCGTAATTAGACTTTCAAGAGGATTAAACGCATAAATTGCTAACGAATTAAATTTCATTATACCTAAAATTTGATAAAAAAATTAAAATTTTTTTTATTACAATGACATACCAACCAAAGATGAGTTATAAAATGCGTTATCCCACGCATTTTTAGAAAAGGATCCAAAAGGTTTTTTTAGAAAATCTTAAATTATGTATAGAAAGTGGGATTGATATTAGTGGGATATATAAATGATACTACATCAGAAAACTTGGTATTCACCTATTCTAATGTGTTTGGTATATTTAGTTTGTGATTTAGTAGTCCCATACATAAGTGATATTGCTTGCTTTTACGGATGTGATACAAATACTACAAAGAACTTCCAGAAAGAATAATAAAATAAATTATATATTTTATTAAATATTATTATATAAATTTTCTTACTTGTTTTTAAAATAATTTAATAAAGTCTAAAGCTGCATTGATATCTTTTACGCAGTTGCAATTTTTATTTTTTATAAAACGACGATGGTTATTAATTACATGCACCTTATTATAATTTTTAAGTTTATGTATTTCAATCTCTCCTTGGGCGTTCGAAAACGCTATCTTACCAAACCCAAGATGCGATAAACGCTGCTTGCATATTATACACGGTCCTGATTCTAAATTTTTTATATGCTTGTTATCTTTGTGAAGTTCTCCATGAGATACTCTTACGCACCAAACAGTAAACTTACTAAGATTATACAATGGGGAGGTTTTTTTTGATTTACGCCGGGTCCCATACAAAACAATACTTTTTAGGATTTCGCCTCACCACTGAGTTAATAAACTTCGTCGCGGCCGCCATCTCAGCGTGTTGCGAGCAGTCGCGCATACCTAAAAAACGCGTACGAGTATTATTATACCCAGTGGCATAAACTGTATTACCCTTTACAATCATCGCTCCTACCATAAATCGACATTGTGACTTCATAGCAGCGTTAGTAGCGAGTTCTTGTAGATTTTGAATGCGGGTCATAATGAGGTATTATATAATATTCTATTATTATTCTAAATAAAAATCAAATTTTTAGATTTTGGAACTAATACAATGTATATTATCTTAAAAATTTGATAATATATATGGAACCTCTTTTATTATTAGAAAATGTCAAAAAAAATGGTTATTCACAGATCTCTGCAAGGATTGTTAGAAATTTTAAATGTTTTAATATTGAAACATACGGCGAATCTCGATAATGTCAAAACGGCTGGTTTTAAAGTTAGGAGTTATACCAAGACTATGGATGTACTTAAAAAATATCCGCATACACATATTAAAAATGAAGAAAGCGTTAAGGAACATTTTATTAAAAACGGTGTAGCAAAACCGGTTAAAATAGTGCTTATTACAGAGGAGTATATTAAAACAGGGAAAAACGAAGAGGCCGAATTGGCCGCGGCGCATCCTGAATTAAAAAGTATCTTGAACCTTACCAAGATTTATGCTATTGGACCATCCAATGCAAAAAGGTTGTATGCAGATTATAATATCACTACAATAAATGAACTTAAAAGTGCTCTTAAAAAAAATCCTACTATTCTGAATAATAAGCAGAAAATTGGATTAACATATCATGATGAATTACAAGAGCGAATTCCAAGAAAAGAAATCAATAAATATCTAAAAAAAATTAATGGTATTTGTTCTAAAATTTCATCTGACATTGAAATGTCTATAAATGGTTCATATCGACGGGGTGCTGCTACCAGTGGTGATATTGATATTTTAATTACTTCTAAAAAAAATGGCGATGACACGAGTAAACTCCGTGGAATGCTGATTAAAGAGTTAAAAAAAGACGGTATTATTATAGAAACTTTGGCTGGTGGTAAAAAAAAGTTTATGGGAATTGCACGTCTTGAAACCGGCGGCACTGCACGACACGTAGATATAATCGATACTTCAAAAGAACAGTATCCCTATGCGCAGTTGTATTTTACTGGATCTGGGGGATTTAATTCGATGATGCGTACCCACGCTCTAACTCAGGGATATTCATTAAATGAATACACATTGAGTCATAAAAAAACTAAAAAACCTATAGAAACGACTCTCATTAAAAGTAAATTAGGTAAGGATCGGATTGAAGAGGAACGAGATATCTTTGATTTTTTGGAAATGGAATACGTTAAACCAAATAAGCGCGATAATCCGACTTTGTCTAAAGTTCTCCAGTCTCAATATCAAAAATAGGGTGGTTAGTGAAATCAGGTTCTTCTGAATAATAAGTTTTTTTTTTACAGCGCTTGCACATCCGCTTAATACAAACACATTGTGTACAGCAAAAAATTAATTTTCTAAATACTTTTATAATACTAAAATGTCTCATATAATATAAATTATTATAATATTAAAAATAATTAAACAAGTTATTATAATTAATGAATCACTGTTTAATATGCCGCGAACCTCTCCAAGAAATATTTTGTTTTATGACGTGCAATTGCACAGGCGCATATCATCCAAATTGTATTAATAACTGGTTGATTATAAATAAAAAGTGTCCGACATGCAATAAACATTTTAAAGATCGTTGTAATAGTAATAGCAAACTTTTAAAACGTGCACTATTTCGTGACAGTATAGGCAGATTTGAGACATTTAGAAGACAGCAATTAATTCTCTAATAATATATTAATAAATGAAAATTGCTCTGGTATTTCATGGACTATCAAAAGGTCGTAATCAAAAAGGTTTACATACATATATTAATGAGACCACATTTAAAAATATACAGGATAATATGCTTACAAATTGTACGTATGATACTTATTTCCATACGTGGGATAATGATGAAAACAGTCTATCATAAACACCATTAAACCTAAAAAATTTATGTTTGAAAATACTTCTGATTTTAAGCAGAGTATTTTAGTTAAATTAGAAAAAATTGCTGATTCTTTAAAAACTGATTTAGGTTATATTTCGTCTAATATTAATTATTTATATAGTTTATTTTCAAGATTTTATTCACTTTATCGTTCAGTACAACTTATAGACAAATTAGAAAATTACGACTTAATTATAATCTCACGGTTTGATTTACATCTTCTCAAAAAACTAAATATTTATAAATACAATTTTGACGCGAATACAATATATATAAATAATTTTAATGGTCATAATTTATTAAATGGTTCAACAAGCGCAATGTTAGATGGAGTAGTAAATAAATATAATCAAGACATTTTAAATTATGGATTTCACGATTATTTTTTTTTAGGCAATAAAATACTATTATGAAATTTTCCAGAATATATTTATTTTTAGAAAAATACTTTTCCCCAAATAGTGGTTTATATAGTTCTCCTTGGCCTCGAATTAGTGGACATAGTATTTGTGCTTATCATATATCTATGCAGAATACTGAATATACATACACTGAATTTCAAGAACATATTGACTTTTGCCTGGAACGAGATATGGACGAACAGTCCGAGGAAAAAATTATTACAAAGGGTTATAAATTGGAAAGTGAAAATAAGTTTGAGGAAGCTGTCACTCTTTTATTAAATTATCAAAAAATTACTCCCTCCGCTAATATTTATATAGTCCTAGGTTATTTACATGTACGTCGTAAAATGGAATTAGATAAGGGGTTGTATTATTATAAAAAATCATTAGAAATAATACCTAGCGCAGGCGTATATGAAAGTATTATAAAAATATATATGTTTCAAAATAATATAATTGAGGCAAAAAAATATTGTAACGAATCTATGAATTATTTTAATTCGACATATGTAAGTAATATTTATGAGCAAGTAAATTAAATTATTTAAATATAAAATATACTTATTTTATAAAATGATTATAATTATTCCTATAGGAGGAACAGGACAACGATTTAAAGATAATGGTTATACTTTACCTAAAGCTTTAATAAAAGTTTTTGGAAAACCAATTTTATATTATCTTATAGAAAGTTTAAATCTTGAAAATGTAGATTTTATCTACATACCTTATAATAAAGAGTATGCTAATTATAATTTTGAATCCCAACTAACCAAAGATTTTCCTGATATACATTTTAAATTTTTAAAATTAAATAAAAATACAAGAGGAGCAGCAGAAACATTAAAAATTTCATTAGATTTTATAAGTAAATTAGATGATAAACCTATTTTAAGTCTTGATTCGGATGGATTTTATACAAATGATATAGTAACCATGTGGGGTGGACAAAATTGTGTATTTTCTTTTAAAGACACTAATAATAGTCCCGTATTCTCTTATATTAAAACAAATGAGAAAAATATAATTTTAGATATCAAAGAAAAAATTAAAATTTCCGATAATGCTTGTTGTGGAGCTTATGGATTTGCTTCATTTAAAAGATTAAAAAAATATGCTGATTTTATTATTGAAAACAATATTTTACAAAAAGGGGAATTTTATATAAGCGGTGTTATAAAAGAACTTATAAAACAGGAGGAAGTTTTTAATAAAAATATTTCTAAATCGCATTGGACTTGTTTAGGAACACCTCTACAACTAAAACTATTTTACAATAATTATCCGCAAATATCAAGTCTAAACTCAAAAAAATACATAAGCAAAAAAAGAATTTGTTTTGACTTAGATAATACATTAGTTACTTTTCCTAAAATAAAAAATGATTATACAAGTGTAGAACCTATACAAAAAAATATAGATTACCTTAAATATCTCAAGAAATTAGGAAATACAATAATAATTTATACTGCAAGAAGAATGAAAACTCATAAAGGAAATATTGGTAAAATTAATAAAGATATTGGAATTATAACATTTAATACTTTAGACAAGTTTTCAATACCTTACGACGAGATATATTTTGGTAAACCACATGCGGATTTTTATATCGATGACCTTGCTATAAATGCATTTTCAAATTTAGAAAAAGAATTGGGATATTATTTGGATGAAATAAGCCCAAGGAAATTTAATCAAATTAATCAAAACACTTTAGATGTTATTGTTAAAACAGGAAATTCATTATCTGGTGA
>Ga0209710_1001420_pt1 | contig 18454 bp, 22 predicted proteins | sample ArcticOcean_MG_C_5_FD_187436 | JGI IMG/M metagenome (GOLD analysis project Ga0209710, IMG submission 187436) | Marine microbial communities from western Arctic Ocean - ArcticOcean_MG_CB4_138 (SPAdes) (version 2) | ecosystem: Environmental > Aquatic > Marine > Oceanic | place: Arctic Ocean...
CACCAGCACCACCACCAATTACGAAATGAATTTTATCAATCGCGATTGAACTAGTTGCTGTTGCTGAAAATAATAAGACTACTGAAAATAATACTGAAACTATTTTTTTAATATTTTTCATTATTTCCTTTTATTAAGTTATTTTATACTTACAGGAGTAAATACAGTATAATAATAAAGAGCAATACAAAATTTATAAGTAATAACAATATTTTTAAATAAATATGAAAAATGAATCAATTTCTCTAAACTTCACAAGCTTAAAACTTCTATTTTCTAAAAGTTTCTTATTGGTAATTTTAATTTCTATCCCAAGTGCAATTGTAGCTGATTATTTTAATATTCCTTTGGCTTGGATGCTTGGGCCTATGATTGCAGTTTCAATAGCTGCTCTAGGTGGAATTAAAGTAAAAATGCCAAAACTTGCATTAAGTTCAATTTTAATAGTTCTTGGTCTACATATTGGAAATTATATAGATCAAAATTTAATTGATCAAATGAGAGAGTGGGTTTGGACTTCAGCTATAATGTTTATTTATATCTTACTAAGTATTTTTATTGTTTCAAAATACCTGCATAGATTTTCTGGTTATAATACTAAAACATCTATATTTTCAGCAGCACCTGGTGCTTTAGGACCTTTGATGATTTTGGCTGAACATGAAAAATCTGATTTATCTCAAGTTGCTACATCTCATTTAATTAGGTTAATCATAATAATAACTGTTATCCCATTCTTTGTTGTTAATTATTCAACAAATGAAGCTCTAGTGGTTGATAAATTTAATTTCTTAGATCAAAACCATTTCTATCTTTTAATTCTCATAATTAGTTCAATTTTATTAATATTTTTGTTTGATAAAATTGGTGTCCCTGCAGCCTTATTATCTGGAACGCTAGTAGCTAGTGGAATTCTTCAAATAACTGAAGTCGCTTCGTATAAACTCCCCGAACAAAGTATAGATTTCTGTTTATTAATATTAGGAGCCTCAGTTGGATGTCGGTTTGAAGACAAGTCTCTAAAAGAAGTTGCAAAAAATACTTTTCATAGTTTTATAGCAACTACAATATTGGTAACACTTGGATTATTAGCTGCAATTGCTGCTACATATTTTGTTGATACTAATTTCTTAACTCTATTATTATCTTTTTCTCCAGGGGGTATTTATGAAGTCGCAGTTATTGCTATAGCTTTTGATTTGGATCCAAATTTTGTTGCGTTCCATCACATCATAAGACTATTAATGATTTTATTTACCGTACCAATAATCTTAAAGTTAATAAAAAAAACTAACCCAAAGCACTAAGCATTCTTTCAAAAACTTTTTCAGCACTTAATTTATTTAAATCATCAACTTGTATTGCTTTAAAGTTTTCTCTTTCAATGCTAACTTTAAACGCTGTTGTATGCTTACCAAATAGAGTTAACCCTTTTACTCCTAAGTGAGCAGACATATGGGCAGGGCCAGTATCATTAGCTAAAACAAATGAACTTTCTTTGATTAGCGTTGATAATTGTGGAATGTTAAGTGCTTCATTTTGATCTAAAATTGATATGGCATGAATATTCTTTGCATCATTAATTTCAGAAGGACCGGGTGCAACTACAATATTATATTTATCGTTAAATTTATTTTTAATGAGTTCAACTAGTTCATTATAGTAAGGCCATTTTTTAACATCTAAATGTACTGAACAGAAAGGGAATAATAAAATATATTCCTTTAGTTTATGATCATTCTTAATGCTGTCTATATCTGTACACGACCAGCTGAAATCTGGTTTCATTACATTTAAAGTGTTAAGGCCAGAGGTTTTTAATTGATGATCAAATCTATCTAGAACAGGATTTTTATCAAATTCTACTTTAGGTATGTTGGTTGGTAAAGTTGTTTCCGAACTTGACCATTTATTAGATTTTGCTTTTGGAAATAAAATATTTTTATAAAAAGTTGTTCTGGATGAATTTTGAAGATCATATATTTTTTCAAAATTGAAGTTTTTTAACGCTCTAGTTAATTGATAAAGGTAAATAAGATTAAATTTGGATAACCTTTTGTCTAAAATAACGTTATGTATAAATGGATTTTTTTTAAATAACTCAAAATAAGGCTTTGTAGTTAATAAATGTATCTGATCTTCTTTATGATTTTCAGAAATATCTTGAATTGCCCCACTTGCTTGGGCTATATCTCCAAGAGAACCGTGTTTGATAATTAAAATATTAGACATATTTTTAACAAGTTAACATACTATAAATATTTATGAATAAAATTCTAGTTGAAGTCTCAGTTGGAGAGCTTTTAGATAAAATTTCTATCTTGGAAATTAAAAAACAAAAAATTAAAGATCCAGACAAACTGAGATTTATTAATGATGAACATCTTATTCTAAAAGACCAGTTGGATCAAAATGTTAGTTCTGATGATAAACTTAATGACTTATTTCATTCCTTAAAAGAAATTAATGCTAAATTGTGGGTCATTGAAGATGAAAAAAGACTATGTGAAAAAAATTCCAATTTTACTGAAAATTTTATTAAACTTTCAAGAGATATTCATTTTCTTAATGATGAACGTGCCAAGATTAAGCTAGAAATGAATAATCATACAGGCTCAAAAATAAGAGAGATCAAAGAATATACTTCTTACTAAAAACTATATTTTTTTTCCAAGTATTTTATTAAATTGTGAATTAAAAAAGTCATAAACAAGTAAATACTCCCCGCCAAGAGAAATACCTCTAATGGTTTATATGTTGTAGAAACAATATGCTTAGCAACACCTGTTATATCCATTAGTGTTACTGTGCTTGCTAAAGATGTTCCTTTCATCATTAATATAATTTCATTACCGTATGCTGGCAAAGATTGTCTAATAGCGACTGGTATCTGAATTTTATAAAAGATAATCTTACTTGATATACCTAAACTTTTACCAGCCTCAATAATTCCAGGTTTAATAGTTTCAAATGCTGATCTTAAAATTTCAGATGTATAGGCTCCTGTATTCAGTGCAAAAGCAATAATTGCACACCAGTATGGTTCTTTAAAAACAGTCCATAGAAAAGTTGATCTGAAATATTCTATCTGACCTAAGCCAAAATAAATTATAAATATTTGAACCAATAAAGGTGTGCCTCTAAACACATAGGAATAGCCATAAGCAAATTTATTTATTATCGGATTTTTATTTAATCTCAGAATTGCAAATATAAGACCAATAATTAAACCAAAAAATAAGGCTACAGAAAGAAGTTTTAAAGTTACAATAGCTGCACTTAATAATTTTGGTAAGCTTGTAGCCATTAAACTTAAGTCCATTAAAACCCCCTGCTATACTTGATCTCAAGTCTATTTATTAATTTCATACTAAAAAAAGTAAGCATTAAATATAGGACCGCTGCAAAAGAATAAAAGAATAAAGGATCTCTAGTTGATCCAGCTGCAATATAAGATTGTCTCATAATCTCAACCAAACCTGTCACTGATATTAACGATGTATCTTTTAATGTTATTTGCCAAACATTACTTAAATTTGGGATCGCTAGTCTTAGCATTTGAGGCATAATTACTTTTATAAAATAAATATGTTTTTTAAATCCTAAAACCTTACAAGCTTCAAACTGACCTTTATCAACTGATTGGATAGCTCCTCTAAAAACTTCTGTTGAATAAGCTCCTGAAATTATACCAATAGCTAAAGAACCTGTAATAAATGCATTAATTTCTATGTATTCAAAGTAGCCAAATATTGAAGCAACATACATAATAGCTCCACTCCCTCCAAAAAAGAAAAGGTAAATCACAAGTAGTTCTGGAACACCTCTTATTACGGTCGTGTAAGAATTTGCTATAAAATTTAAAAACTTATTATTTGATAATTTTAATGGAGTAAAAATTATAGAAAATAAAAAACCAATTAACAATGCTGCAATTGAAACAGCAATAGTCATTAAAGTTGCATAAAACAACTCATCACCCCAACCTGTTTTTCCGAAAGATAAAAGATCCATATCGAAAGGGCGACTAAATAAATAGTCGCCTTTTCAAAATATTAATTACATAGAAGCGTCAAAGCCAAAATGCTTGATCGCTAATTTACTAATAGTACCATTTTTTCTAGCAGTTTTGATTGCTTTGTTAAAATCTTTAAGAAGTTGGGCATCTCTTAATCCAATTGAATCAACTCCACCCTGTCTCATTCCAACACCAACACCATTACCGAAAGCACCACCTGAAAAAGTTGGTCCAACTAGCACTACAGGTTTACCAGATTTTTCTGCATAATCAGTAAAAGCAACAGCTGCTGCTAAAGCAACATCACATCTACCAGCTACTAAATCTAAATTAACCTCATCTTGAGTTTTGTAAGTTCTAACATTTACTTTTCCTACATCACCAGATTCTAAAAAGTTTTGGTGAATAGTTCCAGTTTGTGTACAAACAGTTTTTCCAGCCAAGGCTGCTTTAATAGTTTTTAAAGCTTTCTTAGCATTACTATTTGGGCTTGAAAGACCAATACCTGCAGGAGTATTCATTCCTTCAAGACTTGAACCCTTCATTACAGCAAGTGCAGCAACTTCATCTGCATAACCTTGTGAAAAAGTTATTGTTTTTTCTCTTTCAGCAGTAATTGACATTCCTGCCATGATTGCATCAAACTTTCTCATTAACAAAGCTGGAATCATTCCATCCCAATCTTGCTCAACGATAGTACATTCATGACCCATGATCGCACAAAGTTCTTTTGCTAACTCAACCTCAAAACCAATAAGATTGCCCGCTGCATCTTTAGAGTTCCATGGTGGGTAAGCACCTTCTGTTCCAATCTTTATTTTATCGGCATAAACGTTTCCGATTAATAATAAAGAAGCAAGAATAGTTAAAATTGTTTTTTTAAATATATTCATAATTTCCTCCATAAATTTGAGGGAGAAATCCCTCTTTAGAGATATTTATTTCACAAATTTGATAATTAAAAAAGAAAAATTTAATGATTAATTGAGGAAGAAAAATTCCAAGAACAGTCAAAACTTGGGATATAAACCCTATCTAAAGTTGTATTACCAAAGTTTTTATTAAAAACATCAAGCCATTTTTCAACTTGTTCTGGTTTTTTATCTTGGCTACCCACTTGAGCAGTAATTACACCATTAGGTTTCAATATTCTGATTAATGAGTCCATATTTTTTGCAGCAAGGTCTATGCAGAATTGATCGTCATTTAGATCAACAAAAATTTTATCATATTTATCATCTGTAACAGATTTGATGCTCTCAAAAGCATCTCCCCAAATACATTTAATTGAATTTTTTTCTGTTGATTTATTTCCAATACTTCCCAAGTGTTTATTACAAACATCAACAACTTCCGAGTCTAATTCATACCAATCTATGAAATCAAAGCCTTTAGACATACATTCTCTTGCAACCCCACCATCTCCACCACCAATTATTGCTGCAGTGCCCATGTCTTTATTTAATTTTAAAGCAGCGTTAACAAAGGTTGAACTATATAAAATCTCATCATTAGTAGCTACTTGAATTTCATTATTTATAAAAAGAGATTTACCAAATTGCTCTAAATCTAATATTTCAATATGTTGTCCTACTTTAGATTTAAAATCTTCAAGCACATCCTTTACTACGTAAGATTTTTGTAAACCCGGTGAGCTATAAATGTCATGATATAAAGATTTACTATCTCTATTAAATTCTTTTTTGATAATTCTTTTGTGTTTAAATTCTTTTTTAATAATATCTAAAGCTATTGATGGGCTAACTTTTCCACAGGTAAAAAAATCAAAACTTATAATTCCTTTTTCTGGGAATGTGTGAAAGCTAATATGACTTTCAGCTAATAATGCAAGTATAGTAAAACCTTGTGGTTCAAACTTATATTTGGAAATTTCAAGGACTGTTACATCTGCAGCTTTTGCAATTTTATGAATAACTTTTTCAAATAATGAAGGGTCATACTCTTGAGTAGTGCCAATAATATCTAAGGTTACGTGTTCACCTACTTTAGTCATAAAAAATTATCCTCTTTTATAATTTTTTGCTTTGCTTAAAACTCTATTCATTTCGTTGGCTGATAAAATTTTAGGCTTACCAATTTTTAAAGCTTTTATATACTGGTTGGAAAGATTTTCAACCTCTTCAGCCAACTCAAATGCTTTTGATAAATTCTCAGAAAATGCAATCTGTCCGTGATTACTGATTAAGCAAGCAGACCTATTTTTTAAAGCTTTAAGAATATTTTTAGATAAATCTCTTGTTCCATATGTAGCATACTTTGCACATTTAATATCGTTACCACCAGCCATAGCCACCATGTAGTGAAAAGCTGGAATTATTTTTCCATGAGATGAGATTGCAGTAGCATAATTAGAATGAGCATGAACAATCGCCTTCGCTTCTTTTTTATTTAAATAAATATCTTGATGAAACCTCCATTCAGAGGAAGGAACGCCTTTTTTTATATCAAATTTACCCTTAAGGGACACGAGAACTATATCTTTATTTTTTAAAGAAGAATATTTTGTGCCTGAGGGTGTTATTAAAAAACCATTTTTATATCTTACTGAAATGTTTCCAGACCTTAATGCTGATAGTTTTTTACTATTAAGCATCTTAGCATATTTGATCACTTCGAGCCTCAGATTTTTCATTAAATAGCTAATTAATTCTTATTTTTTTTAATTTCTTCTTCACAAAATATTTTAGCTTCACTTAGATCGGTTATTTTTGTTTTTGATAATTTTTGACTTCCCGCCAAACAAGCGTCAACAGCTCTTTTAAGATTATATTCACTAAAGTTTAAAACAACAAACATTCCAAGAACTATAAAAAGAAATATTAAAATATTTTTTATCATTTAAACATCTTTTGTAATGCATCAGTTGATGCTTCACAAACACCTTTTTCTGTAATTAATCCTGTTACATATTTTGCTGGAGTCACATCAAATGCTAAATTCATTGCTTTACTTTTTTTTGGGTAAATCATTACTTCTTTTATTTTTCCATCCTCATCAATACCCTCGATATGTGAGAGTTCTTCTGAACTTCTTATTTCAATTGGAATATCTTTTAAATCTTTAATATCCCAATCAATTGTAGAGCTTGGCAGAGCCACATAAAAAGGGACATTATTATCATTTGCGGCTAATGCCTTGAGATAAGTTCCAATTTTATTACAAACATCACCAGTCGACAATGTTCTATCTGTCCCAACTATACATAGATCAACCTCACCTCTTTGCATCAATATTCCACCTGTATTATCTGCAATGATAGTATTTGCTATTTCTTCTTCATTTAATTCAAATGAAGTTAAATTAGCACCCTGATTTCTTGGTCTAGTCTCATCTACCCAAACATGAATTGGTATTCCTTTTTTATGAGCATGATAGATAGGCGATGTTGCTGTACCCCAATTAATAGTTGCTAACCATCCAGCATTACAATGAGTTAAAATGTTAACAGTATTTTTTTTTTTATTATAAATATCTTCAATTATTTTTAATCCATTTAAACCTATATTTTTACAAAATCTTTCATCTTCATCACAAATTTCTTTAGCTTCATTTAAAGCTGTAGTTAAAATTTCATAACTATTAATTTCTGATAATTTTTTAATCATTCTTTCTACAGCCCATTTTAAATTAATTGCAGTAGGTCTAGATTTAATTAAATCTTCTGCACTTTGTTTAATAAAATCTAAATTATTATTTTCTAGAGCCGCAAGAACAATGCCATAAGCAGCAGTTCCTCCTATAAGTGGAGCACCTCTTACTTCCATCATTTTAATTGCACTTATTGCATCTTTTACAGTTTTAAGGTCTTTAACTAAAAACTGATGTGGAAGTTTTGTTTGATCAATAATTTTTACAAATTGACTTCTTTCATCAAACCATATTGTTCGATATTCCTTACCTTCTATTTTCATTTAATTAAAACTCTTCCAGCAACTGTTTTTAATTTATTAATTGTTTTTTGAGTTCTTTTTTCTGGTGCTGTTATTATAGCAACATCTAGACAATTATTAGTTGGATCTTTTGGATCTATATAACTTTCAAAATTATCAATAATATTCTTAATCATAGATTTTGCTTTTTCAGCATTTGCTAATAAAACTTTAATAACTTGCTGAACATCAACACTTTCATGATCAGGATGCCAACAATCAAAATCTGTAACCATTGATACTGAGGCATATCTAATTTCTGCTTCTCTAGCTAATTTTGCCTCAGGCATGTTAGTCATTCCAATAACATCAGCATTCCAAGATCTGTATAGATTAGATTCTGCTAGTGTTGAAAATTGAGGTCCTTCCATTGCTATATATGTACCCCCTCTCTGATATTCTATATTTTCTTTTTTAATCGCTTCCTCACAAGCATTCATCAATCCTTTTGATGTTGGGTGCGCCATAGAAACGTGTGCAACAATTTCATCATCAAAAAAAGTTTTACTTCTATTCAATGTTCTGTCTATAAATTGGTCTACAACAACAAACTTTCCTGGAGGTAATTCTTCTTTTAAAGACCCCACAGCTGAAACAGAAATAATATCAGTGACTCCCAATTGTTTTAAAGCATCAATATTTGCTCTAAAATTTATTTTAGAAGGTGATATAAAGTGTCCTCTACCATGCCTGGGTAAGAAATAAATTTCTTTTCCATTATAATTTGTTTTTAAAATATGGTCAGAAGGATGTCCCCACGGTGTTTCCAGTTTAAGTAGCTCTTTGTCTTTAAACTCTTCCATGTCATATAAACCGCTGCCACCAATTATTGCTAATTTATTATTTGCCATATCGTTAAAATTCTTTAAATATTTATATATCAATAGAAAAAAAAATGAATTTAAAAGAATACATAAGATCTATCCCTGATTACCCTAAAAAAGGGATTTTATTTAGAGATATTACTACACTGATTAAAGATGAAAACGCTTTTGCAGAATCTATCGATCAAATAATTGAAAAATCAAAAAAATATAAGATAGATAAAATTGCAGCAATAGAATCTAGAGGTTTTGTTTTTGCATCAGCAGTTTCATATTTGCTAAAAAAACCCTTTATAATGCTTAGAAAAAAAAATAAGTTACCTGCGGAAACTTATTCTGTTGATTTTGAGTTGGAATATGGAACGGCAACAATTGAAGTACACAAAGACTCCATAAAAAAAGGTGACTCAGTTTTGATTATAGATGATCTTATAGCTACAGGAGGTACGGCAGATGCGGCTGCCAGACTTATTGAGATGTCTGGTGGAGAGGTTGCGGCTTTTATTTTTGCAATTAATCTTTTTGACTTAGCTGGATGTAATAATTTAATCAAAAAAGGTTACAATGTAGAAAATTTAGTTGAATTTCCTGGTCACTGAAATTTTGAATCCACCCTATACCAGGAAGATCTACCAATAATTGCATTTAACAAACCGTAACATCTACATTTATATTTATTTTTTAAAAAATTATTAAATGTAATTTTATAAAAAAGCATTTTAAAAAATGCTCTTATTAACTTTCCTAACGTTTTTCTAACTGCAAATATGTAACTATAATTTTTTTTATAAAAATAAAAAGTTGACCACATCCAATGCCACTCTCTAAGTTTTTCAGCATCTAATTTTAATTCAGGGTTAGCTCCAAATGAACCCTTAAAACCCAGATGATGAACTAATAAGTCTGCAGAAGAAAATACATTTTCTCTTTTTATTTCAATTTGTTTACATAAATCATACTCTTCAAAATATAAGAAAAAATTTTCATCAAATATTTGTTTCTTTTTAAATTTTTTGAGATTTATTAACATTGCACACCCAGTAACCCAATCAACTTTTTTTAAATTTGAATAAATTGAGCCTAAATTATTACTATAAATTTTTTTATCAATGTTTTCGCTGCTCTCATTAAAAAAACCATATGGCATGAATACTTTATCTTTTTTATAAGAAGTTCCTATTATTGAAAAATCTAAATCATGATTTAAATATTTTTCTATATTTATAAAAAAATTATTGTCAAAGACAATGTCGGGGTTAGCCACTAATGCAAAATCTGTACTGGTTATACCAAAACCATAATTATTTCCCCCACCATAACCTAGGTTTTTTCCCGTATAACTTATTGTTAATTCTTTATATTTGCTTAAAAGAATTTCATCCTGTTCATCTATTGTGTTAGAGTTTTCTATTATTTTAACCTTTATATTTCTATCTATGGATTTGAGGCAATTTTCTAAAATTTGCCTATCTGTTTTGTAAGTAACAATTATTATTGTTAAATTAGATAAATTAATCATTTATAACTTAGATATATACTTTTTTTTTTATTAATGTAGAAATTTTGAATGAAGAATATAATTGTTACAGGTGGATTGGGTTTTATTGGTAGTAACTTAATTTATCTCCTTTTGCTTAAAAAATTTAAAGTAATAAATATTGATAAGGTTTCATATTCATCAAGTTTTTTTAACACTAGTGACTTTAAAGGCAATAAAAATTATATTTTTTATAAATGTGATTTAAATAACTCTAAAAAACTTAACTCTATAATTATTAAACATAAACCAATTGCGATATTTAATCTTGCGGCAGAAACCCATGTTGATAGGTCAATAGATAGCCCAAAAGAATTTATCAATAGCAACATTATGGGTGTGTTTAATCTACTAGAATGTTTTAAAGAATATTCAAAAAAAAATAATCAAGTGCGTCTTATCCATGTATCAACAGATGAGGTTTATGGTGATATTCTAACTGGTAGATCTGATGAGACATATCAATACAAGCCTAGCTCACCTTATGCAGCAACAAAAGCTTCTTCTGATCATTTAGTATATTCGTATGTAAGGACTTATAATTTACCTGCAATTATTACAAACTGCTCAAATAATTATGGTCCAAAACAACATCCTGAAAAACTAATACCAAAACTCATCTACAATATACTAAATAATAAACCTCTTCCCATTTATGGTAATGGAAAAAATTCTAGAGAATGGATACATGTTATGGATCACTGTGATGCATTATACAATGTATTTAAAAAAGGAAAAATTGGTGAGTTTTACAATATAGGTTCAAACAAAAATTTGAATAATATAGAAATTTGTAAAACATTATTAAGAATTGCTAAAAAAAAAATTATGATTCAAAAAAATACTAAAATTGTATTTATAAAAGACAGACCTGGTCACGATATTAGATATGCCCTTAATAGTGCTAAAATTAAAAAGAACCTTAAATGGAAGCCTAAAAAAAGCTTTAAAATTGGCTTAGAAGAAACACTGGATTGGTATTTATCAAATGATAAGTATTACAAATCACTTTCAAAAAAAGATATTATTAAAAGATTGGGAACCAGAAAATGATTAAAAAAGGAATTATTTTAGCAGGCGGTCATGGAACCAGAATGAGTCCTCTAACTAAAGCTGTTAATAAACAATTACTTCCAATTTACGATAAACCATTAATTTTTTATCCACTTTCAATTCTAATGTTAGCTGGAATAAAAGATATATTAATTATTGTAAATAAAGGTCAGTTAGAACAATTTAAAAGGCTGATACCAAATGGAGATAATTTGGGAATAAAAATAGAATACAAGGAACAGATTTATCCTGGTGGTTTGCCAGAGGCTTTTGTAATTGGAGAACAATTTATAAAAGACGATAATGTTGCTTTAATACTGGGTGATAATTTTTTTTATGGACAGAGTTTTACAAAAGTACTCAAAGAAAGTGTAAAGTTAACAACTGGAGCTAAAATTTTATTACACAAGGTATCTCATCCAGAACTTTATGGTGTTGCAAAATTAAATAAGATGGGAAAAATAATAGAAATTATTGAGAAACCAAAAAAATTTATTTCTGATTATGCTATAACTGGACTTTACTTTTTTGACAACAATGTTGTTAAATTAGCAAAAGCATTAAAACCTTCAAAAAGAGGTGAGACAGAAATAATTGATCTAATCAATAAATATAAAAAACAAAATAAAATTAAGGCAGATTTTATTGGGAGAGGCGGTGTTTGGCTTGATACAGGCTCAATACAGGATTTTTATAGTACAAGTAACTTTGTTTCTACAATTGAAAATCGACAAGGTTTTAAAATTGCTTGTCTTGAAGAAATTGCATTTACAAATAAATGGATAAAGAAAAAAGAAATTTTAAAATCTATTAAATTTTATGGTAATTGTAGTTACTCTCAATATCTTAAAAAAATAATCAAATAAGATCAAAAACAAATTGTCCTAAAAAAAATTTTAAATAAACTAGTAATTCATCAAGAAAATTTCTTATTAACTAATCTTCTTCCCTTTATATATTTATTGTTAATGAGGGTTATTAAATAATGGTAGCGGGAAGTGGAATCGAACCACTGACCTCAGGCTTATGAGTCCTGCGCTCTAACCGACTGAGCTACCCCGCCATTTAATTATCGTTGATTTATAATACTTTTTATTTTTTGTGCAATCAAGTTTTTCTCTGATTTCCCTGCTAGCTGTGTCAAGAGTGTGTCAAGAAGTGAGTCTTTGAATATTCCTGCGGGTCTTTAGTTGGTGTGCTCTTTAATACGTTCAGAAATTTTTAAAGGTAGATCTGCTGTAACATCAAACCTTTCTTTTTTTGTTACATCTTTAATTTGTTTAGCCTTCTTTTTTAAACACCACGTTTCATATATTTTGCAAAATGTATATATTCCATTGTACCTATCAATCATTATTGCAGTATTTAATTCATCTTTTATTAAAAATTTTACATCATATAATTCTTTAATATTTATTTCTGTCAAAATTTCTCTTGAGTCTGGATTGTAATATCCAGAACCATCTTCACAAGGTGTTTCTAATGTCTCATCTATATATTTTTGAAAAATCTTTCCCTTGGCAAAATTCTCTTCATAATCTTGAGAGTTAATAATTTCGTATATTAAACTTCGTAGAGAAGGTTTTTTCATTTCAATCCACTTTAAAAGTAATTCAATATAAATTAGTTCGTATAACCTTAAGTGAATTGGTTTTCCTTTTGCTAATCTAGACCAATTAAGATATCTTCTAAAATCAACATTTTTTTTTATATTTACCATTGAGGGAAATTTTAATTACCTCCCTTAATTATTGTGTAACCACATCTTTTGCATTCAAGAGTTGTAATTCTATCTGTTGCGCCAAAACCAAACTCAATATTTAATGTTTTATAAGCATGTATTCGTAGATAACACAGTATTTTTGCCCAATTCAAAAACATAATTTAAACACCTTTAATTGTTAAATTTATTTTTTGATGATCAGCAAATAGCTGAAATATATGTGGAAGATTAGAAAATATTATACCACAGAATTATATATTGATCTAAAAGTAATCAGCTATTTTAAACTTATTTAATTAAGTAGAGATTTCACTAAACTTTTTTTTAAAAAAATTACTTAAGAATATATTGCAACATAGGAATCTCTTTAATTTACTGAAACTCTATCTCTATATTAAAATAGTAATTGTCTTAAATACATGCCTTTGTATATAAACTCTTCTCAAGATTTATCCTTTTTATCCGGTGCCCAAAACTTATTCACACTTTGCCACATCCAAAACTTACTGTTTTAATTCTTGTTAATTAATTTTAGTTTCTATGAGATAAGAGAATTAGTAAATTATGAAAATTAAAGAAAAACATAAAGATCTCAAAAAAAAAGTTAATGTTGCAGAAAACGAAAGAAATTTAAAAAGAGGACTAAAAACTTGGCATGATTTAAGAACATTAAAAAAACTTAAACTAAATATGAAAGATAAACTTTCAAAAATAATTTAAATACCAATGTGCTTTTTACTTTTGAGTGTGTCAAGAAATGTATGAAGGTAAAATAGGTTAGCTATACCGCGATAGTTAACAGCCGACAGCGGGCTTATGAGTCCTGCGCTCTAACCAACTGAGCTACCCCGCCACTTAATTATCATTGATTTATAATAGATATTATTTTTAGTGCAATCAAGTATTACTCTTATTTTTCTTCTCATTAAGTGCGTGAAGAACATTATTAACTATTAAAGACGAAAACGAAAACAAAGAAATTTGAAAATTAAATAGTTAAATTTTCTTAATCCATAAAAACTAGGTTTTTTTATATTTTTTTTAACTTTTTTTTTATTAACATGGGTGATCTCATTTTGTACTTCCTTTGAATATTTAAGATTATAACAATCACTACAGAGGAATATTACCTCTACACCACTGGTAACTTGAGTTAAAATAGAGCTTTCTTCTCCACATTCTATACAGCTGGATAAACGTTTTTTCATTAATACAACACCTTACTAAATAAATTATGAATGATATAAATGTTTAAGTTTTCATCCGATAGATAAAAATTAGATCTTATATTCAAACCATTCTTTAAATTGTGAATAATTATTTACTAGATAATTTGGCAATTGTTCTTTATTAATTTTTATAAGTTGATGACCATGCTTATATTTGTTCATATTTAATTTATCTGCCGTATGATTAAAATATACTTTTTTATCTTTTACAAGTTTAGAAATTTTATCAATATCGATGTCACTCATTTCAAACTCATTATGTTCTCCATAATTAGAAAGCTTCATAAGAATATCTTCTGGGGACTTAATGTTAGTAAAATGCCATCCACCATTTTCAATTATTTTTATGCCCATATATTTTGTTTTTGAAAAAAACGTATCTAATCTCCATGGTTTATATTTTTTATTTTTAATATTTCTAAGCCAATTAAATGTTAATAAATTTTTTTTTAAGCATCCTTTTGATCCGTGCCAAATCATCTTGTCATGATATAAATCAAATTTGTAATAAAAAAGAAGCTGTTTAAAGATTATAATTTTTTCAGGCTTTAAACTTTCTAAGTTTTCTAAATTAGGGATTTCATCACAATCACTTAATATGATTAAGTCATTATCATCTGCATCATGAATTCCCTCTCTTAAAATATTATATTGTTGTTTAATTCTTTTTAAACTGTTATTTCTTTTCATTCCTTGAGCCTGGTCATATGGTAAGCTATTTAAGTCAACAAGGTCATCTGGTTCTTCGTCGACAACAATATATTGAATTTTATTTTTAAATTTTGAATATCTATTAATGTCGAAATGTAACTTTTTAGGTTCTCCACTGTGTGAATATCTTGATTCCGCAACTACAAATTTATCTACATATTTGTCTAAAATTTCAAGTCTTAAACCATACATCAAATCTTCATTAAAATAATTTGTACAATCAAATATTTTCATTTTTACAATTTTTGTGAATCTTGCTAAATTACAACTAGTACAGTAGTAGAAATAATTAATAGACTAATGCCAATTAATTTAATTTTTTTAATGTATTCATTTTTTTTAGAAACCTTAACTCTATTTAGCAATGTATTGATATCAACTTTGTTGACTAAAATTTTTTTTTGATTAGTTGTTAATTTTTTTATTTCAAAATTTTTATTTATTTGAGTATTAGTAAAAAAATTATATTTTTGCATTGTAAAATTTAATCATCAATTATTCTAGAGAACAACTAAATTATAAAAATCTTGCATTTTTATTTTTTAATGACTCTATCTCTACTAGGGCTTGATATTTTTTTTTAGCTACCTCTACATATAGATTCTTGTTCCCCAATTCAATATTGCTATAAACTGAAGTAACATAACCAAAACAAAGGTTTTTTTTATAGTTGAAAGAATAATTTCCAGAAGTTGTTCTGCCTATAATTTTATCCTCTAGATAAATTGGCTCTTCATTTAACAATAACGGATAACCTGGATTACTCTCTGCTAATGAAAGCATAATAAATCTTTTTTCACTTTTCTTGTTTTTAATTTTTATTAAATTTTTTTTACCAATAAAATTTGGTTCCTTTTTATAACTAATTGCAAAATTTAATCCTGCTTCATATTGATTTTCTTCTGGCGAAATATCATTTCCCCAATGCAAAAATCCACTCTCCATTCTCATAGTATCCATAGCGTGAGATCCACAATGAGATAGTTTATGATTTTTACCCTCTTCTACAATTAATTTATAAATTTCTTTAGCTTCTTCTGTTTTTATATAAATTTCAAAACCTAACTCACCAACATAAGATAATCTCTGAGCCCAAACTTTTTTGGAGCCAATTTTAATATATTTTCCTGTACTAAATTTAAATACTTCATTTGCAAAATTATCTTTTGATATTTTAGAAATTAAACATCTACTTTTTGGACCAAAAATCCCTAAACAAACAAGTTCATCTGTAATATCCTCAAATTCTAACTCTGATGACAAATGTTTTAAAATATGAGCTTTGTCATGTGTTCTTGTTGCGGATGAGCTAATTATTCTGAAATGATTTTTTTCCATACAAATAACTGTTAAATCAGTTTCAATTCCACCCACTTCGTTAAGCATTTGAGTGTAGGTTGATCTTCCAATTTCATTTTTAATATTAGCTGTACATATTCTTTGAAGCTCACTGTGAGCAGCGTCACCTTTTATTTCATATTTTGAAAATGGAGTTAACTCATATAAACCAACATTTTTAGTGGTATTTTTTGTTTCGAATTCAACAGAGGGGTACCAGCTTTGATAATTAAAACTATATTGATTTTTTGGTTCTTCTCCATTTAGCCCATACCACATTGGTCTTTCGTACCCACCAGAAACACCAAAGTATGCTCCAGCTTTTTTTAATTCATTATGATAAGGTAGTAGTTTTTGATTTCTAGATGTTTTATATTGCTTATAAGGCCAATGCATTCCATATAAATCACCAAGAGTTTCGGTAACCCTCTCCATAATAAATTTTTTAGATGAATGAAATTTTTGGAATCTTTTAATATCTAATGAAAATAAATCTTCACTCATGTAGCCATTAATCATCCATTCGGCTGTAACTCTACCTGCACCACCAGCACTTGCTATACCAATACTGTTAAAGCCACAGCAAGTAAAAAGATTGTCAACCTCTGGCGTCTCTCCTAAAAGATATTGAGTGTCAGGTGTAAATGATTCTGGACCTGAAAAAAATTTTCTAATTCCCGCAGTTTCTAACAGGGGCAATCTCTGAAAAGATTTTTCTAAATAAGGTTCAAAATGATCAAAATCGTCAGGAAATTCACCAAATGAAAAATCATTAGGCACTACTCCTTTATCTTTAAAAGCAGGCTTCGCATTGGGTTCAAAAATTCCAACTAACATTTTTCCAGCATCCTCTTTTAGATAAAGACATGAATTATAATCCCTTAAAACTGGTAAATTTTTGGGTAATTTGTCTAATGGTTCAGTAATTATATAAAAATGCTCATTAGGATACAAAGGTATGCTTACACCAATATCCTCCCCTATTTGTCTTGACCACATGCCTGTTGCTATAACAACATACTCACAGTCAATTTTACCAAATTTAGTTTGAACACCAACAATTTTTTGATTTTTAACTAATATTTTTTCAACAGGAGTTTTTTCAAATATTTGTGCTCCTTCCATTTTAGCACTTTTTGCTAACACATTTGTTACACCTACAGGATCAGCCTGTCCATCTTCTGGCATGTAAACTCCTCCTAGAATATCATCATTATTTATTACTGGGTAAAGTTCTTTAATTCTTTCTTTGCTAACAGTTTCAACATTAACATCAAATAATTGTGCGGCCGTTGCTTGCCTTAATAATTCTTGTAGCCTTTCGGGTGAACTTGCTACTGTGATTGCACCATTTTGTTTAAGTCCAGTTGATAAGCCAGTTTTTTTTTCTAATTGTTTATATAGATTAAGTGAATATTTTCTAAGACGAGTAATTATAGATGAAGCACCTAATTGACCAACAAGCCCCGCAGCATGCCAAGTTGTTCCTGATGTAAGTTGATCTCGCTCTAGTAAAACTGTGTCTTTCCATCCAAATTTTGCTAAATGATAAGCAACAGAACAACCAGCAATTCCTCCACCAATCACAACAACTTTTGCGCTGGTTGGAATTTTTTTTTCCATTTTTAAATTAACTTGTTATTGCCTTTTCTGGTGAAACAAATTCATGTCCAAATACATCAGCAACAGCTTTGTAAGTTACCATTCCTTTATGAACATTTAATCCAGCTAAAAAGTTTTTATCTTCTCCTAATGCTTTTTCATAACCTTTGTTTGCAAGTTTGACTAAATAAGGCAGTGTTGCAGTATTTAATGCAATAGTTGAAGTTCTTGGAACTCCGCCAGGCATGTTTGCTACACAGTAATGAACAACATCATCAATAATATATGTGGGATCTCCATGAGTTGTTGGTTTACTGGTCTCCACACAACCACCTTGGTCAATTGCAACATCAACAATTACAGATCCTCTTTTCATTAATTTTAACATTGGTTTAGTAATTAATTTTGGAGCTTCAGCACCTGGAATTAAAACACCACCAATTAAAAGATCGGCTTCAGCAACTAATTT
>Ga0209710_1001424_pt1 | contig 18443 bp, 19 predicted proteins | sample ArcticOcean_MG_C_5_FD_187436 | JGI IMG/M metagenome (GOLD analysis project Ga0209710, IMG submission 187436) | Marine microbial communities from western Arctic Ocean - ArcticOcean_MG_CB4_138 (SPAdes) (version 2) | ecosystem: Environmental > Aquatic > Marine > Oceanic | place: Arctic Ocean...
GGGTAAATCAACCCTTGTTACTGATATTCTATATCATAAAAAACATTTACCAGCGGGTATAGTTTTATCAGCAACGGAAGAAGGTAATCATTATTATCAACAGTATATACCAGATTTATTCATATATGGTGATTACGATAGAGAAGCTATTGAACGTGTACTTGAAAGACAAAGAAAATTAGTAGGGGGTGGTAAAAAAAATTGCGGGGCGTTTCTTCTTTTAGATGACTGTATGTATGATTCGAAGTTTATGAAAGATAAGTGTATCAGACAAGTTTTTATGAATGGTCGTCACTGGAAGATATTTTTCATGTTAACTATGCAGTACTGTATGGATCTACCACCTGCACTCAGGGCAAATATTGATTACATCTTCATTTTACGTGAAAATATTATTCAAAACAGAGAAAAACTGTTTAAAAACTTTTTTGGTATTTTTCCATCATTTGAGATGTTTAATAAAGTTATGGATTCGTGTACTGAAAATTACGAATGTTTAGTATTGGATAATACTTCTAAAAGTAATAAAATAGAGGATTGTGTATTTTGGTATAAAGCGTCACTTCGTAAAAATTTCAGAGTCGGTGCACCAGAGTACTGGCAGACACACAAAAAGATGTTTAACCCGAAACACGGTAACATGAAAATGGGTGACCCAAATTTAGTTAAAAGGAACACACCATTTAAAGTTACGAAAAGGAAATGATAAGATCAATTGCTAAACGAATGTATACAACTTTAAACCTACCTACCAACAATATGACTGTCGTATATCCAGTTTATAATGAAATAAGTATTGATACACCAGATGGCAGTGATGATGGATATAGAATATTAGTTGATATATGTCATACTACAAAAACCGTTTATATAGATAATGATATGTGTGATTATGATAAATTAAATGATTTACCCAGAATCATAAAAACATTCGGGTGTTTGTATCCAAACTACACTCTTCAGGACAATAATGCGTAATCATTTAAAAGCAAAAAACTATGTACATATAAATGGCGACAGACCTTAGAACGATGAATCTTTCAGACAATGGCGACGGTATGGTATCTCTAAATAATAACCAAGGGACGTCCTTCGTGCCGAATATTCCCCCTGAAAAAAATGTGAGTGAAAATAAACAGACAATGGACTCTACTTCGATTTCCGATATTATGGGCCAAGCCGAGGAACCACTCGAACCACCAATGATGGGCGCCGATCCAAGAATGGCACAAATGCATATGCAAGCTCCAATGATGATGGCACAACAACAACCAGTACAACAAACGACTGAAAAAAAATCTGAATCTAAAAATCCATTCAACCTTACTGATGACCAGTTCCAAGCACTCATTGTAGCTGTGTGTGCTGCGGCGGCAATTAGTAAGCCAGTTCAAGAAAAACTTGCAAACTTCGTCCCATCGTTTTTGAACGACCAGGGAAATAGAAGTGCAATTGGCTTAGCGTCGACCGGTATGGTCGCGGCGGTCGCTTTTTACCTTGCAAGAAAATACGCTTAAATAGCATTATAATGTTTATACATTCTCTTTCCAAAAATGAAATAGGAAATGAGAAATCCGAACAGTAAACCAACTGCGCGAAGTCCTAAAACAGTACCAGTACTCTTCGTAGTTTTACCATAATCTTTAAAATCCTTTTCAAACCTTTTGTTTATTTGAGAAACACCTGCAACCATACCCATACCTAGTAAAGTTGACATCATTAAAAATGGTGCATCTATAGCTAAACGACCAATTAAATTACCACCACGTGGTAATATAGTAATGACTAATGGTGTAACGACCATGATTATAAACATGTTTAACCATTTATCGTTTAAAAGTAGGGGCGCACTCGAAGATGCGAGTAAAGTATTCAGTAACAAATACGCTTTCATTAAATCGCCGAACGATTGCATTTATTAATACTAAACATTATTTATCCTGGATGTGTTTACCACAAAATTTGGTTCTTTGTGGTATTTCTCTGTATATCCCTAAAGAAACGCATATTGTTCTAAGTTCATCAAAATTTTTCCAGAAGTCTTTACTATGTGAATACTCGTCAACCGTACAGTGTGCGAGTTCGTGTATTAAAACGTGGAATATTTCATTAGGTTCACCATCGATACACAAACCTATATCATTACCTTTATTCACATTGTATCCAATAGACCCGTTCATACGCCTATGTGCGGTAATTGGAATTTCTTTACGTAACATTTTGAATTCCTGATTATTAGTCTCTTTAAGGTGTTCCCTGAGTGTCCTGTATTTTTCACGAACATCTGTTAATTCCTGTGGTTCCCTCGTGTTTATGAATAATAACACGTTTATGATAAGTAGAAGTATGGCGAGTATCATCTTATCATAAACACATATAAAAATTCGAAAGACGTGATTCCGAAGCGCCTTAAGTGCGGGGAGGTGCGACCTTAAACATTATCGACTCGATGAAAATACCTGGGTCCGGAGGGTACTCCTCTTTCCAAGTCATACGGTTTTGAAAGGTCCTTGTTTCCCAACGTTTACCACCCGAATTGATTGGTATGACAACTATACCGTTATCATTAGCCATAAAATTTTCCGTTTTGACCTTGATTGGTTCCTCCCCAGAACGGCGAATTGGACCAGTGATCGCTTCGACATAAAAAGAATTGTCCGGGTTCCTGTGTATTTCCCAATTCCAGAACACCGATTTAGTTTTATATATAATGCCACCATTTTCCTTATCCACCCCCATTTTAAAAATTACTTCCTCGACTTTGTCAAGCCCGGTGGAACCGACAATGCGTCGAGGTGATTCAATGACGTAGCCGTTTCGTTGGAAGTTTTGTCTTTGCACTTGTATTTTGGAGAGGATACCCCATTTACCGTTTACTTTTGCAAGAACTTTATTATCCCCGACTAACACTCCATTATGTGTGAAGGATAGTAGGCTTAAACGAAGTCGCCCCGCTTCTTCAGCTGGAGGTGGAGGTGGAGCTCTCGAAGGTGGTGGAGCTCTCGAAGGTGGTGGAGGTGGAGGTGGAGGTGGAGGTGGAGGTGGAGGTGGAGGTGGAGAACTAAATTTCATATCGTCATTTTCTAATTTAGATGGATCAAAAGACGATTCATCCTCCTTAGAGTATGGAAGCATAGTATGTGTAATATGAAACAAATCACTTTGATTTTTACTATTTCTATAAAATTTTATAACTACCGTTTTACCTAAATAATCTTTAAAATCATCCGAATAATCGACTGGTAATATATATTCATTTTTTGGTATATTACTAATATAAAGTTCTGGGGACTTGTATTCTATTTCGTGTATTAAACCCTTTTCATAATCCGATATTTCTACATATATAGTATTATATTCATATGGAAATTTTTCGTCCGTCGATTTTGAGTCATACGTCTTTGCTGCAGATACCCAAAGCGTAAAAAATGGTTCTTTAACAGATTCATATTTTTCCACATTAATAATTTTATATAACAATAAAATTATTAATAGTATAATAAAAATATTCAATACTTTCATTTTATATAGAGTAATATTTTAATCATCATCGTATAATCCCTTATAACCCCAATATTGTTCTATATATGGTTTAATTATTGGTTCAATTACACGTATATCTTTACAATCATCAATCCAAATATTTTGCATTTCCTGTCCAGATATTTTATCAAAATTATTTACGGCTCCATTTTTATCAAAATATAGATTTGTCGTACTATTATAAATGTTTTTCCAGCTATCATATATATCTTTATTTTCTACTTTCTGTAAACTTGTTACAGTTCCCTTATTCACCAAGTATTTTATAGGATCGGATGGATTAGAATTTTCGTCGGGATCGTTTTTACGACACTGAGCTAATTGAGCGTTTTTATATTGACCTTCGCGTGTTCTTCCAAAATCGTTTGCTATTTTACCTCCATATAAATCCAAACATAAAAGTTCACCTAAATCCGTTACCATGACTGCAAAATTTCTCCTTTTTTCTTTAGTATCAAGACTAATCGATTTTTCGGTCTGAACACGTTGCAGAAAGGGAAAGGAGGGAGGCGCAGATTCATTATCTTTGTAGAATATCAAAGAATGGTTATGATTACCACCAGACACCCTTGTTGAAGAATACAATTTAGCAGAAGTGGAATTTGGTGTACGAATACGCACTTTATATTTATCGGATTCAGCATCTTTAGTATATAATCCATCGTTAGGTATAAAAATAGCATAATACTTTTTATTTGGTGAATAATATTTCTTGTTTGGTACAATCTCACCATTATTTGAAAAACTGTGTAAAAATGGCATTGCGCCAAGTAAACCAAATTTAGCATTTTCATAATCAGTTTTATTAACTTTATCTTTTGATATTGCTACTGGATTTGAAATAAGATTATTTTGATACCGTTTTTCCCAAGACGTACCCGAACGCATACCAGAAATTAATTTATCGTCTTTTGTATACATTACGTATTTATCATCCACGGTTTTTATAATAAATTCACTTAAATTGTAAATATCACTTTGCCTTCCACCAAACATTCCATATTCTATAAATCGATATATACCATCGTCATAGAATTTACGTTTATATAACATATCGGGTTGTACACTTTGAATTCCACGCATTTCACTCGGTGTTTGTAATATTTTCTTAAAAGAATACGTTTTATTAGTTTGATTATACTGCATTTTGAACCATTTTCCATCTGGAAATGTAGTAAAGGTATATATAGGGATTCCTATAACGGGGGTCATTAACTCTTTACCAATTGACTGGTTAAGTTCAGATTGATTATAATTCATTTTGATATAAACGGTTTTGTTTTCACATTTCATTTCTTCTCTCGTATTGTCCCAACAAACATCTACTATTCTCGTAGTTTTGTCACTCAATAGTAATTTATTTCTCATAAACTTAATATCCATATACGTGTCATCATTTGATATACTCCATATAAGATACTTTACCGATTCTAAATTAAACCATACGATATTATTTTTCATAATGTCATAAAATGTTGTAGTTGGGGATATTTTAATAGTTTGTAATTGTTCGTAATTGAGAACACTTTTCGTATTCACACGTTTACCCAATATAACTGCGTTCCATGTTTCAGAACCATATTCGAGTTTTGCATCTTCAATCTTTTTCTTAGCCGCTGCTATTACAGCCGCTTTTTGTTCCTCTTCTAATTTTTTCTTAGCTTCTTCAGCCGCTTTTTGTTCCTCTTCTAATTTTTTCTTAGCTTCTGCTGCCGCTGCTTCTGCAACTGCTTTCTGTTCTGCTTCTAATTTTTTCTTAGCTTCTTCTGCATCCTTTATAGCTTTTAGTCTTTCTTGTTCATTCTTCGCTTCTTCTATTTTTTTCTTAGCTGCCGCTGCCGCTGCTTCTGCAACTGCTTTCTGTTCCTCTTCTAATTTTTTCTTAGCTTCTACCGCTGCCGCTGCCGCTATCGCCGCTGCCACTGCCGATGCCGCTGCCGCTGCTTCTGTAGCTGCTTTCTGTTCCTCTTCTAATTTTTTCTGTGTTGTTTGCACCGCTGCCACTTCTGCGTCTATTAATTTTTGAACCTCAGTTCTAGCCGAAGGCAAATGGTGAAAACTCTTCCCTAAAATTTCTTTTAATATTGATTTTTTCATCGTTGGGTATTCCTTATATAATTTATTTTCGGTCTCGAGGTTAATTTTTGTAACTTCCTCCATTTGTTTCCGCCGTTGTTCTGCTTTCTGTTCCTCTTCTAATTTTTTCTTAGCTTCTGCTACCTCGTCCTTCTTTCTCTGTATTTCTTCCGGGGAATCACCTATTTCTGATACATTTACTTTCATATATGCATACCATCTACCACTTTCGTTCAAACGAAACGAAGCACCGACATATTCCGCATTTATAAAATTTTTATCAGATTCCTTTTGTTTTTTGATATAATCGTTTATAAGAATTCGTCTTTGACGTTCTCCATTAGGAGAATCTTCTCTAATAGAATCGGCATAACTTCGTACTTCACGCTCCACCGTTCTCGATGATGGTTCTATAATAGTGAATTCTTTTTCGACTACTTTTATTATTTTACCGCTTTCTAACTGAAGAGTTGGAGGTTGATAAAGGGGAGGAGCTGAAGGTGGTGAAGCTGAAGGTGGTGAAGCTGAAGGTGATGGAGCTGGAGCTGGAGAAGCTGCAATTTCGACTGTAATAGAAAGTGACCATATACGTCTTCCTGTTCGATTAACTTCTGTTTTGACAACTGATATATCTGAAGCTGTGAAAGATCCCGCGCCAGACGAAGTGAGCGTTTTTGCAATATCGGCTTCAAATTCCGCTCGTTTATCACTTCCATTTTTCAAATAGTTACCGGCGGCATCATTCGCCTGCTTTTCACTAACATACATTCCACGTTCAAATGTACTAGTAGTTACTGAAGGTGTAGAATCGGATCCGAAGTTTTTGAATGTTTTAACTCTAATTCCACCTTCCTTATAATTTTCTGCTTCCCCCCTATTAGATGGTAATTTTTCAGATCTCTTAATTTCATTACCATTAGTATCCAATAACTTAACAAACGATCCCGCCCATCTATCATGACAACAATCGGTTCTATTGTATACCAAAACTTTATCTATCACCGAGTACTCTTTTCCCAAATCGATTTTAAAGTAATTTGTTTTCGCATCGTTCGTATGACCAAAATTAAGACTCGACGTTTGTTGGTCAAATAATTGTTGTGGGGGAAACTCATTACCATCATTATAAAATCCAGATACTGAATCAACTGTATCTCCACCGAAACCTTTCACAATATTTACACCTCCTGAATATACTTCAATCTCACGTATATTCAAGGGTCTATTATAATCCGAATCTTCGTATCCGAACCATACGTACCGGATACCTTTTGTGGAAGGTGGTGGAGCTCTTGAAGGTGGTGGAGCTGGCGTTGGAGTTGGTGGTGGAGCTCTTGAAGGTGGTGGAGCTCTTGAAGGTGGTGGAGCTCTTGAAGGTGGTGGAGCTCTTGAAGGTGGTGGAGTTGGTGGTAGAGGTTCTAAAGATGCAGGTGGTGGAGGTGTATACGATTTAGTAATACTTTTCTGAAATATTTTTGTCCCACTGTCATTTTGTGCAAAGTATGATGTATCTTCCGGCTTTCCAGTACCTGCTACAGTCGCGCTCGTGATATAACACTTAGATCCTCTGGGTTTGATCATAGGATTTCCACTTGTGTATTGGATAGAATTACAATATTCTAATTCATCACACACTTCTTTACAATCATCGATACTTATATCAGTAAGACGAGAATCCGAAGTTGATTTACCCGGAATGTCATCAGAATTTACGAATTTACCGTTCAAAGCACTAAACGGGTGGTATTTTTTATTATGTGTAACCCATTGGTATTGGTCGGGTGGAGGTGGAGCTGGTGGTAGAGGTTCTGTGTGTATTGCTGTGAAAGTATCGGTTTGCTCCCCGTTAAGTTTAACAATATAGTCATATGAACCGTAGTAAGCTACGGTAACGGCAAAAGTGAAACTGGTTTCTCCATCCGCCAAAGTATATGTTTTTAAATCAGTCTCTGGATATTCATATTTTCTGTTCGGCCCTGCCGGTATCGCCGCCCCGTGAAAAGTGATTACGAACGAATTGTGCGCGTTCTTAATGTTTGTGATATTCACCGTCATCGTTTTTTGTTTCACGCTGAACGAAACTGTATAGGTGGGTGTAGGTCTGGGTGGAGCTGGAGCTGGAGCTGGAGGAGTAGGAGGTAGAGGTTCTAAAGATGCAGGTGGAGGAGTAGGGGGTATTAGAGGTGGAGCTCTTGCAGGTGGAGGAGTAGGGCGTACGGGTAATCGAATGGGTGCGATTGGTTGAGGTTGATTAATTTTTGGGGGTGATTTGTCCCTAGGTGGTTTTATAGACGATCCTTGTGTCGAACCATTTAAAATTTCGTCTTCATCTTCTGAATCCGAATCCGAATCCGAATCAGGAATTTTCTCTTCATCTATTTCTTCTTCCTGAACCTCTTCTGCCTGAACCTCATCAGATTTTACGGGTATACTTTTATATAGTATAGTTAACAGTAAAGTTGTTAACATAAGAATCACGAAGATGGCGATATATATTCGCATCGTACTGTTATAATCGATTATTTTATTTTACTTTTTTCTATACACAAACCTAAATTTACTATACAAATCCGAAACCGGGTTCCCTTTAAGATCTTCCCATAATGTTAAAGTAAACCCCAAATCTTCCATACGCGTAAAAAATATATCCTTGTGTGCGATGGGTTCGACTTTTGGTCCGTCGGCATAATATGGTGTATCAGCTAAATGGACGTATAACTTTTCTCCAAAGTTTCCCGAACTCGTATGTTTCATTAGAAAATAGTTTCCTAACTCATCTTTTACGGGTGTATTCATGATAATCTTATCGGAATTCGGTATAATTCCTATGAATTGACCACCTGGTTTCAGTCTATTTTTAATTGCTAATAAAGACGTCTCGAATAACTTGGGTGATTCGAATATATAGTGTAACGCAAAGTTATAACATACGACATCGTATTTTCTTTGTGGACACGCGAATATATCACCTTCGTAAAAGTTGACACGTATTTTCATGTTCTTGGCGCGCGACTTAGCCTCCTTAAGTGATTCTGGGTTCGGTTCACACATGCTTATATTAGCCCCCGCGTGTCGCCACTTTTGGAGATCACCACCGAATCCACATCCTACATCCAAAATACTGTCGCCTTCGCGGGTAGCCGATTGGATGAGGAGACGCTTAGACTCGTTATGGTACTTACGTATCTCCTCCATTTAATTTATATTAGCGTTTCTTTTTTAAATGGAGTTATAACCGAGACTTAATTCTCGGTACAGGACGTCATATCAATATAAAACCTATGTCCTTAGGTTTAATTTCTTCGTTAATTTTCCAATTCCAAAGGTAATAGTGATTGTAACCCGTACCTTCCATGAACTTGTGTTCACGAAGTTCATCGTCATCTACACCAACATTTACACAATTATATACATCGAAACCTCGGTTACGCGCCATGATTATAGCATCTTTTAAACAGTTACCTACGTTATAGAACGTGTATGCCTGTTTTATGGTTTCGCCACTCTGTTTATGTACATAATCCAAACTATAAAAAGTGGCGAATTGATCTTTTTCATCGCTCAGGTATGTGTATACGGTATCTTTACGTGGGAGAATCCAGTGTCTAACGTAAGATTCATCGATATTAAGTGAAAGTTTAAACTTTTTTAAATGTTCTTGTAACATTTTTGTAACTCTAGGTATATCATTTTCATTCATTTCCCTAAACTGTGACGTACCTATAATACGATATGATTGTTCTCTTGCGTCAGAAAACCGAAGTTTATTAAGTTTATTAACATTTATGAGTCTATGCCAATACGTGACTTTAGATATAGGTGTAGGTAAGTGTTTTACGACTGTATATACAGCTTGCCACCTATTTTGTAAATTCATACGCCTTTTGAGTTCGCCTATAAGAATGGGTGTAAATTTGGTATCTCTGAGATGCTTGGAAACACACAAAAAATTTATTTGAAGCATTTGAATTATTTTTTTATTAACACAAACGTCTAAAGGTATACCTGATATAAAAGCAATAAGTTTATTACTTTCATTTTCACGAATAGCAAGGTTCCATTCATCGCGGTACCCCGGTGGGTATAGTGTCCATTCAATTAAATCTTTAGAGTACCTGAATTCGAAAAAATCGTCTTGTATATAATTCTCTTTTAGAAATCCACATAATTCATATACAGTACACGAACCCCATTCATATCCTTCGGGTAAAGGGTTTTTTTCGTACCTAAGTTCTCTCGATGAATTAATTTCACCATCATTTTTAAAAACAACTTTATCTTGAGGAACAGGTTGTTTATTCCAGAATTCGTGCATTATATTACATATAATAGACTTAAAGTTTTTAAGCTTTGTTACTATATAAAACAATGTCAACTCTTGAACAGGACTACACGACCGTTCCCGGTCAATTATACGCATGCCTTTCCGTCATAGGACCGGAAGCACCCCAAAAGAACGATAAGTTTGGAATTAAGATCAGGGGTGCATTTAATTCCAGAGATGAGGCTGCATCGCACGCCAAGCGTCTTCAAAAAGAAGATGCGACATTTGATATTTACGTCGTTGATCTGTATAAATGGTTGTTAATCCCACCCGATCCGACAAAGATCGAAGACGTTCATTATACGAACGAAAAGCTCGAAGAACTTATGTCGGGATACAAAGAAAATCAATCACAAGCGGCACAAATGTTTGCGGAACGTAAACGTGACATGGTCGAAAGTGCATCGTCGTTTGCGAAGCCGGGTGATGAAAATTCGAAGTATTATACGAAACCTGATGAACCACCAATCAGTCATCCAGCCGAAGTTCTCGAACGCCTTCAAAAGGAAAAACCAAATACACCAATGGAAGAACTTGTTAAGGAAGCGGATGAAACCGTTGCTAAGGAAATTGAAGAAAGAAAAGAAAAGCGTGAAGCCGAGGCTAAAGTGGCTCTCGAAAAAGAGGCGGTTGATAAAGGGTTTAATTCGGTTGAAGCAATGCTAAAGTTCAACAATGAAAAGTCTCAATCGTCTACGGAAGCTCAGGATACGAAAGGTGAAGGAGAAGTTGAGGAAGGTGAAGAGGTAGAATCTAAATAAATTTGTTATATAAATGTAAGAATGTTGAGTATTATACTAAATATAATCACCATAATTATTGTTTTAGCCATGGTCGGTTTATTTTTACGATTGTATGAAGATCGAAAAAGTAAATCGGGTACTAAAAATGTAAGTGCGTCTGATGTCGGACAAGATATACTAAAAGACCCACTCGTTGTAAGTCGTGCATATTTTACAGAACCTAAAATTGGTTCTATCGGTGATTTTGAAGGACAACAAACGTCCTCTGGATATTTGTGGATTAGAGGTAAACCTATCCAGGTCTAAGAATCACTGGTTGCATGGTCTTACCCATAAAAAACCCCAAAATAAATGATACGAATATAATGATATACGCCGTTTTATCTAAATTTGTAAATATATCTTCCTTTTGTGCTTGATGTGGATACGATTCGTAATACGGTTGCGGTGGCGGAAAATAATACTGTTCGTTATTTTCCGGTTCTGATTTTGGTTCATCTAATTGATGATCTTCTTCTTCTTTACTCATGAAATCATCCGGATTATAGTTTATAGGTGTACCAACTTCAGCTTCCATTTATAAAATGTAAACCTATTTTTTTAAGCTCTATATTACTCATCTTCTTCCTCTTCCTCTTCCTCTTCGTCGACAACAAACCCTTTTAAATTACCGTTTTCGTCCATATCACTATCATCCTCTTCAAAATCATCCTCGTCATCTGTTTGAAGGAGATCAATTTCACTTTCTACTTCCGATTCAGTTTCATAATCGTCGTCAGAAAAATCATCTTCTGGAACATCTTCCAGTGGGTCTAAGCGTTCTGGAACCTTTGAGACTCTCCCTGAACGTGTGCGTGTAGAAACAATTGTTTTTGTCATTATAAAGTAAAGTATGTTTATTCTTTTAAATACATTACGCACTGTTAATTGATTCATTTATTAAAACAAGGCTAAATTCAGTGTTTATACTGTTCGCTAACGTATCTAACTCTTCTATAACACTCGTATCAGTAGAAACCGTATATAATGCGAGTTCTCGTAAGTTTTCTAATGAACGGTTTAATAATTTTTCCGAAACTTCTGTATGTGATTTATATTCTATAGCCATGTTTATGTTCGCTAAAAACTCCCTGTATAAAACTTCATTTAATCCCGAGTAGGGTAAAGTTTCACGTATGAGTTTAGTTATATGTTGTGTACCTGTATCTTTTTTTATTAAAGTTGATGCCAAATATACAACGAGTGCAATTAATATTACAGCTAACATTCTATAAAGTACTGACAATTTTATCTGTAAGATTATGTGCGCGACATTTACATTTACACACCTGATGTATTTGACTTTTAAGTATACTAAATGAAATTGTTTCTTTGCATGTATCACACGATTCCTTCGTCGTAACTGTATATTTCTTAACACCTTCGCGTTTGAGTGATTCTATTATAAACGTTTCCCTTTTGACGATATACTTTTTTATAAATTTTTCAAGTAAGTTCTGTTCTGGTTCTACAATGACTTTCTTTTTAGGTGTATACGTTTCAACTTTACCATCTTCGTAAAGAATGTCCGTTATTTTTTTAGAGAGTTGATGTCGTCTCCCCGAAAAATCCTTACAAAACCCATACTGTCTTAATACGTTCGTAGTCGAAAAACACTTTTGGGCTATAGTATCACCTACTATATGAAACCATACGTGGTTGGAATTATGATTACATTTTTTATTTTCACAATATTTAGAATTTGTCGAGACGAGAAACTGTTTGTTATATTTAAACATTTTAGTGATTGATGCGGTAGTTTGCCCTTCTACGTTTTTACGAACGAATGCTTCGACGAGTAAAAGAGCCTCTTGGTTCTTGAACTCATTTTTAGTTTGTAATGTTGTAAATGTAGCTTCTTCACGAGTTCCTTCTATGATAACTGGTTCCATGTTTTGTGTACGTAAAGTTGCCATATGTAATATATCAACGGATGGTTTTTGTTCAGTTTTTTGTAACGTGGATGAAGGACCATGTTTATACATAAATATTGGTAAATATTCACTTTGTGTTTCTTTACCGGTGTTATTACATAACTCACACCCTTGACCGGCGCATGCTTCATGTTTTCCCTTTTTATGTGACCAAGGCATACGGAACCCACTACCCTTTGTATTACGTGAATTATTACCGTATACTGAAATATCAACAATATCTTTCCAATCACGTGATCCGTACGCTAAGTTTAACGTATTTATAACATGATCTCTGAGACCCAATGCAGATGATCTATTTACAACAAACCCTGGCCAGTTTATATGTATACCCGTTTTTATGAGTGTATCGATAGGTTTAGGTTCGGCGACAGATATCAAAGCGTCTTTACCACCAAACTTTGAGACTTTGTCACATATGACTTTACACACACTCTTAATCTGTTCAAATGACATTTCTTCATCATCTTTATAATCAAGATCCATGAAAAAATTGTAATTTTCCGTTTTCTGTTCAACGACAAATATCTTTTCACCGGAGTTATACACTTCTACACATTTTTCGTAAAAGTCGTTCAATTTATCAAATGGCACGGAGAGGACACCACCGTCCATGAGCACATGTGATAAATCGGAGTTGTTAGCAAAACCTTGGTCTTTACACCAACGTTTAAACATACTTACCTATTAATCTATTTATTTTTTTATATTGTTTATTCGTCATCATACTCGTGACGCCAAATGGAGCGTCTATATGAGACTTCCGGATAATTTTCTTCTTCTGATAAACTTTTCTTTAAAACGAGGAGTTCATAGACTTTATCCTCTTTATGTAATTCAACGTACCTTTCCGCTCTTTCCAGTGTATATGCATGCCTTTCAATGAGAAGCTCTTGTATCTGAGATAAAATGTAGTTCTTAGACTTCATTATTTAATAGAGAAGGTTTTTCTATCGAGAGAAGTTACACACGCGTAAAATTCTGGATTGTTAAGTACATTCTTAACAATACGATCCCATTGTTTTTTAGTACTGAACTCTGAGAGTGTTTCAAAATTCATGAAATCATTTTCATCATGTGTTCTCTTGATGGGCTGTTTCTGAATCTTACGAAGATTCATTTTCTGTTTTTCATCGTTAAACTTTCTTATAAGTTCAGCCTGTTCCTGTATGGTATAGTTTACGAAAAACACGTAAACGTTATATTCAAGTTCCACTCCTGGACTTTCCGTTACTACAAACTTAAATTCTGTATATTCACCCTTTTTCAAAGAAACAACCCCCCTGGTTTCTTCTTCGAGTTCTCTCAAAGCACATCTAATGGGATTTGGAATCTCTCTTCGTCTACACCCCCCAGTGACGAAAATCCAATCTTTGAATCTTCGATCCCGGACAGTGAGAAATCGTGGTTTATCACCTATAAAAGTGACGGGGACTGCAATTGCTTTATATTTTTTCATTGCTTATTTGCAAGTTATAATTGAATAAGATGATTATTCTGAAGATTCTTCTTCACTCTCATCAACTTGGGTGTCTAAAACCTCATCTTTTTCTGTTTCTACATCTGGTATAGAATTCACTTGTGGTGGTCTGGATAAATGTGTCATGAGGTTTCCGTAAAATCCTTTCACATTATCCATTTCTGATTTCGTTTTGTTAAGTTCTCTGTACATGTACATTGTGGCAACAATACACATGAGCACGGCAACTATAGTCGCGGTATCGCGATCGAATGTAAACATTTTATATATAAAAATACGAGTTAATTTTTTAAGTTCCTATAATCGCACCCATGTGCGTTGTTTTTTCTGTTGGACACGGGTACCCCATTTTTCCAAATTGTATTTCCTGGTAATGTCCTTCTTTACACTCCGCATTCTGAGGAGGCTTTTCTGGTTTTTTACCAACTAAATGATCTAAAGTACCTGATTTTGGGTCATACGTTATAACAAAGACAAATGCTATGAGAAAAATTAATTGCCAAAACATTTATAATAAGCGGCTAAATTAAATTACTTAATTGGAATACATCAAACCACCCATACCATTTTCGATACGGAGGATGTTGTAGTTGACGGCGTAGATAGTATTAGCGAACGATGTATTATCGGAAACAAGTCTTGCGGAATCGAGTCTACTAAAGTTGAGCGAACCCGTTGGTTGAACCTTAGCCGTGTCGAGACAGAATGGAATCAATGTCACGTTATCGGATGTTTTTGTGGCACTGGAAACTACCCCGGCAGTTGTATGGTAATAGATTGGGGCGGAAGTAAAGTGTGGGATAACTTTCTTCGCATCAGTAACATCCGTACCGTTAATTTGAAGCTTCAATTTATCGGTGGCGGCGGTCATAGCATTTACAGCAACCAAATATTTCATTGGGTGGTTGAAGTTGAGTTCCTGGGTCTTGGAAGCAGAGGCAACAGCTTTTTGTGTTTGTGTAATAAGCATGTTTTGTGGTGTGGAAGACAAAGCGGTACGCTCATCCGTGTCGAGGTGAATGAATTGAACATAGACTTCCGCGTCAGCTGTGACTGTAGCACCCCATGTGATTCTCAATTCAACATCGTGGTATTGAAGGGCAATCAATGGGATCGCCGACTGGGCATTTTCACAAAACGAAAATCTGAGTGGGTAGAACGCTTCACTAGCGTAAGTAGATTTAGAGTACGTTTGGTTCATAACAGTTGGTGCGAGAGTCGCAGAAAACTCATAATCTTGTTCATCAATGACTTGTCCACCAATGAGAAGTTCAACCTTGGAAATTTTATCGCTCCAGTCAGTAATGTTAACACCTCTATTGGCGATGTAGACATACCCGACCATATCCCCTTTTCTTTCAAACCTGACGGTCGACATACCATTCGCGGATGGGTTGCCCTGGATAACCTGTTTTTCAACAGTTTGGGCGAAATTTGTGTGACGTTTATAGTTGGACCTGAAAAATGAAACTTCAGGTTGACCGACGAGATGTGCATCTTGGGCACCTACAGCAACGAGTTGAGCAATACCTCCAGACATATTTTATATTATACTAAGGTTTTATTTTTTTAACCTAAGCAAATCCAATCGCATTCATATAAATATTTCCGTATAAATTCGATAGTGTCATAAGTGCATGTTTGTCTTGGGTAATTGAAACATCGGTTGTCATTGCATAAAAATTTACATTCGTCAACTCTTTTGAAATTTTTATATCACCTCCACTCGCGAGTATAGGTACGACAATTTGTGCACCCGTTATAAGATTTGAGAATACAAGATTCGAAACGTCAGTTGTTGAAACGACGAGTGGTGCTGTACCATATGACTTTTCTCTCGCATCAATTGTTATTGTCCCGGAAGAGATAGTTGCAGAAATATCCGTATTTGTTAACGTTATGTTTTGGGAAGTCGTATTCCCTGATATTGTAATGTTACTCGCATCAATGTTCCCTGATGTAACGAGACCACCTAATGTGAGAACATTTGCGGTTACATTTGCACCTGCATTAACACTCACGACATCATCTAATGCAAAAGGTGATGCAGCAACATTTAAACTCCCTATGGTAATGTTATCCGCTGAAACATTACCTGAAACCGTGAGTACATTAGACCCGTACGTGTTTACTGTAAGATTTGCAGATGCCGCTGATGGACCAATTGCTACATTTGAACCTTCTTCGTGTATGTTATCTAAAGTAGAACCACCCTGTCCCCCAGAATCGTATATTTCACCTGTTGTTGTGTTGAACGATAAAACGTTATTCGAAGGGGCTGCATAAGCCGGGTCAAGTTTTATTGCGTTATCTACTTTCAAAGATGCTACTGCACCTGCAGACGATTTAAGTAAAACATCACCAGCGTAATCAATTTGTTTCGTAGCTGCAATGTCAATATCACCCGCGGATGTTAAACCCGTGGTCGCGTTATTAAACGCGATCGTATGTGTCGTCGTTGCACCTCCAGTCGTAATCGCCTGTAAAGTTGAAGAAACGTCCGCCCATTCAACTGCTGAAGCTGTACTTTTAAGAAATTTACCATTATCTACCCCTAATTTTGCTAATGTCGTTGCACCCGTGGCGTAGAGTAAATCACCTGCCGTGTACGATGCGATGTTTGTACCCCCATGATCGACATCTACAGCTCCAGTTGTTATTTTTTCCGCATCGAGTGATGTAATAGCCGAACCATCACCCACTAAAGTACCCCCGGTAACTGCACCCGATACGGTAACAGAATCACCATGTAAAGTACCCGCGGTCATTTTACCCGTTGTTGTGACGTTACCTGCCAAAACATTACCACCTTCAACACTCAAAGTTATATATTGATCCGATGACGAGTTCGTAGGAACGATATGTGCACCGTGTGGGTCACTGTGTGTATACGCGATAACGTATTTTTTCTCATCACCCATGTATCCCGCAACTACATTCGCGGTTGGGCGTGTCATGATTATACCCATATCTATGGTGTCAATGACATTCGCGTTACCTAATTCTATAAGGGGATCAGAAATGATATGTATATTACTGTCTTGAAAAAATGTTTCGCCTTGTACGTTCAAATTACCCGTAACGTATAGGTTTGAAGACACGAATGTGTTATTAGTTGTACTATCATAACCTATTGGACCGTCAATGAGTTCCTTATTCGCATTTGTATACGGTATTTTACCTGAAGTCAGAGTTGTACTTTTAAATGTAGAAGCTGTAACGTTACCTGTAACAACTACGTTACCTGAAGCTGTTAAAGATGTTACCCCATTCGTAAATGAAATTTCATTAGTTGTTGATGCACCCCCATCTGTAATAGTCTGTAAAGTTGAAGAAACCTCATCCCACACTATACCCGCAGCTGAACTTTTAAGGAATTTTTCAGATATAGTACTTGCTGGAGATGTAAAATAAAGCTTTGATAAACCCCATCTATTCAGGTTCATACCAGGATTTGATATATTCTCAACAAGAATAGCAAGGTATGTATAGGATGTTGTATTGGTAAAAGATTCTGTAATACCAGAATTTGAAATCGTAGTTGTAGAAGAGTGTAATTGTACCCAATCTGCATCGTTGTTACTTGCCAAAATACGCCATGTAGTTGGGTTGGGGTTACTGGTCATTCCATTAGTTTGCGCATATACGGATGTTGGTGCTATAGCACTCGACAGTTGTATTTTTACCCATTCTCCATCATTACTACCCAAAGAATTACTTCCTGTGTACCCGTGAGGAGATGAATAACTATACGTAGAAGGACTCGTATATTCGATATTATCATTTCCATCAAATACTTTCCACGCGTTTGCGGAACTATCACTCGAAGATGCGGTATTTCCACCCGACGAGTTAGCGGACATATTCGGTGGAGAGTTACCACCAGCTGCTGGTACATAAGGCGCAAGTTTAGCTAACGCAGTTCCAGATGCTGGACCTAATAACAAATCGTTTTGTGCAATTGAAGTTAAACCGGTACCACCCTTGGCAATTAAAACTTGTGAGCTCAAATTAGCGGGGTCTAAGTTTGTGATAGCCGAACCATCACCAGTTATGGTTGTAGCAGAAACGTTATCGGCAATGACATTTGAATTTAATGTTACTGAAGATATGTTTGTCGCAACAACGTTATCGGCAATGACATTTGAATTTAATGTTACTGAAGATATGTTTGTAGAAACAACGTTATCGGCAATGACATTGGCGGTTACTGTAATTACATTTACATTATTACCGACAATATTACTCGATACCGTCCCCGCAGTAATAGCGTCAACTTCTAATGAAGTGACTTCTAGTTTGTT
>Ga0209710_1001427_pt1 | contig 18430 bp, 12 predicted proteins | sample ArcticOcean_MG_C_5_FD_187436 | JGI IMG/M metagenome (GOLD analysis project Ga0209710, IMG submission 187436) | Marine microbial communities from western Arctic Ocean - ArcticOcean_MG_CB4_138 (SPAdes) (version 2) | ecosystem: Environmental > Aquatic > Marine > Oceanic | place: Arctic Ocean...
ATTCTCTCTGCGCTTGTATAATTTATCGATAGATTTGAATAATAACGTCTATCGATAATCTCTTTGAAGAAAGCATCGAAGGTTAGTTGGTCGACTCTTCCGAGTAAAGCGGAGGTTCTCAAACCTCTAGGAATAGGTCTCCTATCTATAGCGCCTCTAGGAACTCTCGGATCGAGAAAATAACTGTCTTCGACCCTTCTTCCTCCTCCTGCAGCAGCACCAGCAGCACCAGCAGAGTGATTTCTAAACCCAAGCGTCGGTGACCCTCCTTGCTGCGAAACTAAATCGACATAATCTGTATCTCTCATATTATTTCCTTTACCTCCTCCAATCGATGACGCAGAAGACGAAACGTTATTACTATTGGTTGGAAGTATATTATTGTTATCATCATTCGCTCGATTTTGTATTTTAAAACCAAAACTGTTCAACTTTTTCAACATCTTCATCCATATTCCATCAAACGTTGTCTTTGCTTTCAACCCGGCAATATCTTTTCTGTCGAGAACGTACGCTTTATCCGCCTTGTTCGATATTATTAAACATGGCACTGGAAGTCCGCCGAACCCATAGACAACGTGCGGGTCTAGCGTACTCGTTACCCATGGGTGCGGTAACTGTATTGTCGGTGCTATGAACGTCCCCTTTTGTGCAACCTCTCTGGCCCATCGTTCTAAAGATATCGCCGAGTTCTTCAACGACAAATCGTGTACGATTATGAGACCATTAACGTCTCTATAAAACGTCGATCGATCGTCTCTGAATTGTTCGTGCGCTCCGATATCAAATAACTCAACGAAGAATTCTGTCTTTTGTTCATGAAGGACTACTTTTATGTCAGTATTGCATCCGACTGTTCTCTCGACCGTGTTTATTATATTATTATTCGTTGGATTATTACCACCAATACCGTTTCGTTGATTCGTTGTTCTACCATCACTACTATCGCCGTTCAAGTTAATATTATTATTCTCTACTACGTCGTCTCTGATATTTCTTAATAACGTTGTCTTCCCAGAAAGTGCGTCGCCGACTACTAATATTCTCACTTTTCCTCTTCGTAATTTCTCACTCGCTTCCATTTAGTACTACGCAATTCCTGTACGTAGTACTACTACTAAAAAACTAATAATAATAATAATAATAATAATAATAATAATAATAGCGATGAATAATAATACTCTATTGATGGAGTTTTTTTCTCTATATTTATTAATATGGATAGGCCCAAAAAATTCGTTCGTCGTTTGAGATATTTTGAAAAATTATTTTGCCGTCCCTGCACCCTGCTGCTGATAAATCCTAGTCATCAATTCATCATATTCATCACACGTTCGCTCTCAAGACGGAGAGAGAGCGTAGTAATAGAGAACACAAATATACATACATAGATATATAAAGTTTAGAATAAACATACCGTACATAAAAACTTTGACGACGATGTACGCAGGAGTAAGTAAACAGAGCAGCATATGTTTAGTACTATCGTCCTCTCCTTCGTCTTCTTCGTCTTCGTGTTCTGATCGAATGAGAAGACAGAGAACAATATTACGAACGACGACGACGACGAGCGAAGGAAATCGATTAAAGCAACCATCGATTGATGAGGGATATAACTGCGTAGTCACTGAAAACGGTGCCATTGTATCATCGGATATACCATCTGGTACGTACGAAGTCTCGGCGTGGTGGGGGCCTAAAAACGGTAAAGGTGAAAAAACAAAAGCACCAAGGTGTGATACGGAAAAACAAAGAGGATGTGAAATAAAATGCGAGCTCGTCGAAGAAGGATGTTTAGTTTGTGAAGGCTTAGCAGAAGGAACGTATCGAGTGACTAATGTTAAAGATTTGAACGAAGAGTGCGAAGTTTCGGTTGACGGTACCTCTATTTCATGCGACGAAGCGGATGCGGAAACATTCGACGTTGGCGATTTAGAGTTGAAAGAAAAAGCGGATTCGCACTCCGTTCGATTGGGCGGATAAATTCTCATCGATTTATACTGTTGCTGCAAGTTGTAATGAATTGTGCGTAAATATATATATGCGTACATTATAATAATAAAATATTAAAAATCATCATCGTCATCTTTGTCGCCTGCGAGCGAAAGACTCAAAACTTGGTTTCATGATATCGAGTAAAGAGTTTGGATTGTCGATGTGAACCCAATGGCTGCTATTTTCTAAAAAGTGGATCCGAGCTCCAGTGTTCAATAATCTGTTCACATCTTCCTCCGCCCAAACAAACGCTGAGCGCTCCGCGCGAACGAAATCAACCTCTAATCCTTTAGGAGCCTCTTCTAACATCGGCCAAAGGTTTGTTTGCTCGTAACTCGAATACATATCTTTAATGCCGTCTAGATCAAACACCCAATCTAACTCGCCTTTCTTTCCGTCTTTTGCCGGTTTCAAATTCGTCGTCATCCATTGCGCACCTTCAATTGTAAAACCTGCGCCTGTTAAAGAATCGACTAAATGTTTTCTCGACGCGAACGGTGTCTCGAGCGTTCGCACGAAATTTATCGTATCTTTCGGATGATCTCCAGTTCTCGCCCACGAATCACCAGGAACTGTGTCCAAAACCCAAACTTGCACCGGTCTCGGTAATACTTTATTTCTCTCGCCTTGCGAGAATTGATGAACCATGGACATGGCAACTTTCCCGCCAAACGAGTGCCCGACTAACATGTGCGGGTAGAATTTCAGTTGTTGTAAAGTTTCGATGACATCTTTCGCGGCACTTTCTACGCTGTTTTCACCGATCCTTCTCTTCTCTCGTGATTGTCCATCGTCGCCGCTGCTGTTGTTGTTGTTCTCGTTATCGTTCGTGCACGTTTGCCCATGACATCGTAAATCGACGAGTAGAAACTGCCACGATGGCATCTCTTCAGCTAAGCGTTTAGCGAACGATAATAAGTTCCTTCTTGAGCCCAAAATACCGTGTAAGAAAACACACGTCGGTGGATGTATTGGTCTCCCGTTTCCAGAGTCCTTCACTTCGGTATATTTCACTAAAGCTCCTTGTACGAGTTCGTACGATAGAATTTGTTGATCGTTCTGATTATTATTATTACTATTATTAGTTTGAGTCAGTATTGGTCGGTCATTAGCTAACGCAGAAGTTGAAGTTGAAGTTGAAGTATTCGTATTCGTATTAGTATTAGTATTAGTATTCCTCTTTTGTATTCTTCTCTGCTTCATCATCATCATCATCATCATCATCTTCTTCCGAGAAGAAGAAGAAGAAGAAGAAGAAGAAGAAGAATTTGATAGTAATGATGTAATCGACGACGGTGATGTCATTGATGATGATGCATGTGCGTAACTTCTCATTTATCGTGATATATGTATGTATATTTATATATATATATCAGAAGAGTTTAAAGAGCAGTAACGCTTTTGACGATGGCAGATGGCAGAGAAGAGACAGAACACATCAGGCTGTCAGGAGAACACAGCAGGAGAACTTCATTTTTTTAGACAGCGGCAGCATTCATCGTTGCCCTGCCAGCTTGCCTGATGATGATGCTGTATATACGGTATATATACTACTGAGACTGACTGATGATTCCATCGTCCATGGAGCAGCACAGCACACTGACTAAAAAAATACATCTTCACATTAAAATCAACAACAACAACGTTACTATTCGCGCGTGCGTGAAAGATAGTACAGATCAGACTGCGTTAATACTGTGATGACGATGATCACGACTGCTCTGCGAACGATCAATAGTACTCCTGTAACAATAAGAAGTAATCGTAATCGTACTACTGCTAGGACTCGTTTGCATACAAAGCGAAGACGTCTTGGGAACAATCGAAACGTCGTCGTCACCGACATCGGAAGAAAAAAAGCTATCGTCTGCGTCGTTGCTCGTACTAAAGCTGCAAACGACGAAGACGACGACGTGGAAGAAGATGAACGAACGAGTATTGCGAGAAATAGTTTTATGACGAGAAAACAACAACAAAAGGCCAGCGCTTGTTTGCTCATGCCTTACTTAGTCTTCGCCCCTAAGGCGTTCGCGCAAGGCGCTTTCGAGGGAGTAACGAAAGCAATATCTTCGCCAGAGTTCCATGAACTTTCGATGTATACAATAAAGACTTTGATTAGTTGGGGCGTCCCAGCGGTTACTGTAGGAATCGTAGGCTTGATGATACTATCCAGCGCGAGAAGAGGGAGGACTGATACTTCTTCTTTTTCTAACAGTAATAAGAACTCTGGTCCGTTCGGGTTTTTGAAAGGTGCGGGAGGCGTCAATAGGAAGCCGAGGACTCAACCGTACTTATCAATCACACGTTTAAACGATCGATTAGATGCGTATGCATTACAATTCGAAGCCGCGACGGTATCGAAAACGAGCGCGAGACGACAACAGAGTAAAAATTTGTTCGAGAAGAAATATGCAGAAGCGCTTGGGGATAACTTAACTGCCGAAGAACGAACAGCTATTCTCGAAGCGCAAAAGAAATGGAAAGAAGTGGACGAAAAGTTAAAGATGCAAATGAACGCAATATCTGCCAAATCGAGGAAAACGGCTTTAATGCTCGGTGCGTCGTCGAAAAAGGATTCGTCTTCGGACAGTGACAATAAATCTTCTTCCAATGGAGGCAATTTCATGAATAACTTATTCACGGGTGGTAAAGAAAATATACAAGCGAAAGAAGTTGGCAAAATTGCATCTGAAAGAATGTTAAACGAAGACAAATATTTAACCGCGGTTGCTAAAGCAATCGGGAAATCAAAGTTAAAATTACTCGAAGAAGCGTTGCAAGATCCTAATAATCAAACATTTGGCTGGCAGGCGAACAGCGACGTACTTTTATTGAACAACGTCGACGAAGTGTCCGGGCCGAAAGATAAACTCACGAGAAAACACGTCTTTGTCCTTGATTTTTTTGGTGACGTGCAAGCGAGTCAAGCAGCACAGCTACGCGAAGAAGTTACAGGCTTATTGCGCTCAGCGAAAAAAGAGCGAGGCGATGAAGTCATATTAAGATTGAATACTGGAGGGGGAACGGTCACTGGTTACGGCCTCGCTGCAGCGCAATTAACGAGAATTAAATCTGCTGGTTTGCCTCTAACGATTTGCGTCGAACAGGTTGCCGCATCGGGTGGGTATATGATGGCATGTGTCGCGGACAAGATTGTAGCCTCGCCATTTGCTGTTCTCGGAAGTATTGGTGTAATTTCGGACGTTCCAAACGTATACGAACGTTTGCGCAAAGAAGGCATAGAGTTTGCGACCATTACAGCCGGTAAATATAAGAGAACGATTACGCCGACGAAGAAAATTACAAAGGAAGATTTGGCAAAAACGACGAGAGATATTGAAGATGTTCTATCTTTATTCAAAGGATTTGTTGCCACTAACAGACCATCGCTTAACATCGACGATGTTGCTACTGGCGAGACTTGGTTCGGGATGGATGCGATGAAAAAAGGTTTATGCGATGAATTGAAAACCTCCGACGACGTTTTGTTAGACTTATTACCGACGAGTGAGATCTTTTCAGTAAAATTGAAATCTCCAGCGAAGAGTCCATTAAGTTTTGCTGGAATAGGCGGAAGTTCTTCTTCAAGTAACTTACTCGCCTATTTAGTATCTTCTGCAGCGCAATACTACTATGCGAAATCTAGTATTACTTCTACGACTAAAAATCCCTCAACCGGTGGTTTTGGTTTTCAAGCCATCGATCGCGAGGCGGATAACTTCATGATGCTCGACCAATCCTATTCCTCTACTACTATGAGCGAACAAGAACAATTCAACTTTGGTTATAGTGATGATGATTTAGAAGATTCTTTAGAAGAAGTAGAGGATGAGGATTATTATTTTTAACACGCGAGTTCTCGCTCGTGAAAGGAGAGCAGAGACTTTTTTGAATCGCAGCAGACTTTACTAAAACCTAAAAATTCTCTCAGCAGTCTCTACTACACCTTTCCTGCTGTTTACTTTTCCAGCATATAATAGTATAGAGAACAGTTAATAAATTAAGCATACGTAATAATTAATTAGATAATTTCTGTGCGTACATATAATACACACAAGCGAAGAGGAAGTTGTAGTATGTTGTAGGACTAGTTTATTTAACAGTAAATGAACGACGAGACGACGGAAGCGGTGAAGAAGATCCCTAGTGAAAATGAACGATTAATTGGTTTAGAACTGTTCGCGAACGATTTTGATGGTTTCAATTGCATATTCAAAAGAAATGTATCAGACTTCATCGTCAATGAAATAGCAGAATGTGGCACGGTCTGTAAATTGACTACGTTAGAACCAATAATCGATCAAGAGTTGGAAAAGAAAGAGAAAGAACTGTTTAATAGCACGACGACGACGAGGACTTTTAAGCAGAAGACGAAAGAAGATGACAACGAACGTGACGTAGACGACGATAATAATAAAAACGAAAACTCAGTAGTAGGTATAATAGAAGAAGAAATAGTGAAAGAAGAAATATTCGATGATTTTGCAAAGATTGCATCAAACGAAGACGACGTCGCGCGCTTACGTAAGTTCCTAAATACTCCGGGCGTGAGAAAAGGAACAAATCCCCTAGTACGGTTTGGCACGCAAATTGAACCTCTTGTATTGGCACCTTCGCGAGATAAGGAACATAGGAAACAACTGCACGCTTTTTTTAGGCAATTTCAACTCGATACAGATTCAGTGACACTCAATAACGAACATCCAAACACGATGAATGGACAAAATTTATGCCTTCGCGTTCACCCATCAACAACGTCGTCGTCTTCACAAAAATCACTAAATGGTAAAAATAATAATAATAATAAGAGAGATTCTCGAGACGATGGGCATGATAGAAAAGATAAAAACAAACGTCAAAAAGCAGATGCAAGACAGAACACTTGGCCTCCAGATCTTCCTAAGACTTTGCAATTTACGCTATGCAAATCCGGTCGCGATACCACCGATGCGTTGAACGCGCTTGGCTCTTTACTTCGATGCGATTCCAAACGATTCCAAATAGCTGGCTCGAAAGACAAAAAAGCTGTGACTACTCAAAGAGTTACGATATATAAATATCGTGCAACCAGGCTCGCTTTTTTGAACAACAATAAAGCGCTTAAAGATATAAAGATTGGAAATTTTGAATACGTCGAGCGTCCGCTGTATTTCGGAAAGTCTTTAGGAAATGCATTCACTATTTGTTTGAGAGACTTAGACCGTGAGAAGAAAGATATAGTATTAGCTGCTGTTGATGCGTTGCGTGAAAATGGCACTATCAATTATTTCGGTGCGCAAAGGTTTGGCAACGTATCATCATTTGCCTCAAAAACTGAAAACTGCAAAGAGTCAAAAGAAGAAGGAAACGGTACTACATCGACTGGAACGACACATCGTATTGGAGCTTTACTTTTAAATGGAGAATTCAAGCGTGCGATTGATCTCATTTTACAACCAAAGTTTACAAAAAATGAATCTCTAAAAATTAAACAGGCCAAGGAAAGATACCTCAAAGATCAAGATGCAAAGGAAGCTTTGAAAACGTTCCCTAGATTTATGCACATAGAACGCGCAATTTTAGAAGTAAAGGCTACAAAAGGTCGTGAAAATGATCTTAGTGGACAGTTATCAGCAATTCCAAGCAAGATGAAGCGCATGTACATCAACGCGTTCCAATCTTATTTGTGGAACAAAGTCGCGAGCGAACGCGTTCGAAGATTTGGAGTGAATACAGTCGTCGTTGGTGATTTAGTAGTTATTAAAGATGATACTGGAAAAACAGCTAAAGAGATTCGGAAAATTTCCGATGAAGCATACGATAAAGGATTGAAGAGCGAAGTTTTACAGAAAGTTAAAGTTGTCACAGCTGAAGACGTTGCGAAGAACGCTTTCGATCCTTCGGATGTCGTTTTGCCAGTTCCAGGTCATGCAATTGAGTATCCCGCGTGGAAAATAATAACCGACAACGATGAGCATGTAATGGACGCAAAAGCTCTATTTTTAGGACTCGCCAAAAACGAGGACGGTGTCGATTTAGAACAAACGAAACATTCCGTGAAGGAATTTTCGATAAGTTCGTTCCCTGGCGATTACCGCAGACTCTTCCTTAAACCGAAAGATTTACGGTGTGAATTCATACATTACCACGATCAGAAAATAGATTTAGTTGAAACTGAAATGGATCGCATCGCAAAGACGACTGGAAGAGATGACAGAAATGGTAATAATAATAGTAATAATAAAGATGATGTTCCTGAAGAAGTTAAAGAAGTTCAGAAGAAGTTTCTCGCCGCGAAATTAACTTTTAGTTTAGGCGCGGGTGAATATGCGACGATGATCCTTCGCGAGCTCACGAAAGGAAACGCTAAAGAACACTCTTTCGATTAATAAATACAGTCATTTTTTTATATATTATCATCTCATTCTCGCCGAGTAAGTTGTTCGCATTTAGAATCATCTAACGCGGTGCCCATTCGTCTTCTTCTTTTTCTTCTTTTTCTTCCTTCGCTCTTTGCCGCTTCACTTGCAGGCCAGTCAGCTTTTCAAGTTTCAACAAAAGAGAGATGAACGAGATGATCGAAGAATAAGAAGTGAAATCTTCACTTTGTTGACGCGTTTCTTTGCATAGAGCGTAATAAAATACACACGCACGCACGGGGCCTATAGCGCACGTTAAACAGATTTAGAACAAAATCCAAACGTAAGCGCGAAGCTCGAAATGGGTCCCAATGATACGAATAAAGATAACGCGAAGAAAGCTTCAGCCGATGCCGATGATGATTTGGACCGTGAAGACTCCCCACAGAGGAAGAAGAAGGAGCAGACTACGAATACTAATGAAATCGAATTAAGCGATGAAGATTTACAATTAAAAACAAACTTGGAGCTTTTAGTCCAACGCGTCAGTGATTCTAAATCAGGTGTTGCCAAGATGGCTTTAGAACAAATGAGAACGGAGATCAAAACCGCGACGAGGTACTTACTGTTCTCAGATCTCATTATATTTTTTTTTAAGGGCACGGCAGTGCATAGCATGAGCAGAGATTGACGACGAGAGTCCAAAGCTGGTATTTGTTTTGACGCGCGCGCGCTCGTTCTCTCTCATCAATCTCTCTCATTCTTACATACTACTGTTCTTTTTCATCAAAAGTGTAACGAATTCGAGACGATGTTCGTTCGTTCTACGGACGATAACGATCATTTATTAGTAGTAGTAGTATACTAACCAATTATTTCCTCTCTTCTTACACGAAAACAAAAACACACACAGTTCGATGACGTCGGTTCCGAAACCGTTGAAATTCCTTCGTCCACACTTGCAAACTTTTAAAGACCAGTACCCGACGATAAAAGACGCAACGAATAAAAAGCTACTCGCGGATGTCATTTCAGTTTTAGCGATGACAGACGCACCGGGCGAAGGCGTCATTCCAGAATCGTTAAAGTATAAAATGTTAGGATCTGGCGAAGAGGTTGGATTTTGGGGACACGAGTACGTCCGTAATCTCGCGAGCGAGATCGGCATAGAATTTCACAGACGCGCGGATTTAGAAGATGAAGAAGAAGAAGATGGAATTATCACCGAAAACGATAAAGACGTTGAAGATTTGATGAAGATTGTGAGAGATATTGTTCCGTTCCATATGACGCATAACGCAGAGCCCGAAGCTGTGGATTTGTTAATCGAAGTGGAAAAGCTTGAGTATTTAATCGATCACGTGAATGAGCAAAACTATTCGCGCACGTGTTTGTATTTGATGTCATGCTCGAGCTACTTACCCGAACCAGAAGACGGTATCGTTCTCTCTACAGCGCACAAGATTTTCATGAAAGTGAACAGGTTATGCGACGCCATGCGAGTGGCTTTGAAGATTGGCGTGCAGGGTACGATCGAAGAGACATTCTTAGCGTCCAAGGACTCTTTAGAAAAGAAGCAGCTTTGCTATATTCTCGCTAGACATGGTCACCCATTGAAATTGGATGAAGGGCCATGCGAGCAAGATGGCGACGACGCAGAGGAATTGACTTTGATCATGTCCAACTCAAAGCTTTGCGAAAATTATTTGACGTTGGCGAGAGATCTGGATGTAATGGAAGCAAAGTTGCCAGAGGATATTTACAAGACACATTTGATTGAAGGTAGAGCACCGTCAGGCCCTGCAGTTGATAGCGCCAGAGCTAATTTAGCGGCAACTTTCGTTAACGCTTTCGTCAACGCCGGTTTTGGTCACGACAAGCTATTGACTGCGCAATCTGCCGAAGATGCTAATCCAGGACTTTCCTCAAACGTCTCCTGGATTTTCAAAAATAAAGACCACGGTAAAATGTCCGCAGCTGCGAGTTTGGGATCTGTTTTGCTTTGGGATGTCGAAGGAGGGTTACCGCAGGTTGATACGTTTTTATATTCAGAAGATCCGTTAGTCGTAGCCGGCGGTTTACTCGCCGTTGGCTTGATTAATACAAACGTTAGAAACGATTGCGATCCTGCGTATGGTTTGCTTTACGAATCCGTCAACAAAGATAACTCATCCGTTCGAATCGGTGCTATCATGGGCTTAGGCTTAGCGTATGCCGGCTGTCAAAAAGAAGAGGTTGCCGAGCTCTTGACGCCAATAGTGACGGACGAATCTACGCCAATGGATGTTTGCGCGTTTGCTGCTTTATCGTTAGGTTTAGTTTATTGTGGCACCTGCCATGAAGAATCCATTCAATCAATCGTTCAAGCTTTGATGCTTCGACCTGAGAAAGATTTGGAAGATCCGTTTGCGCACTTGATGTGCTTGGGACTCGGCTTGATATTTTTGCAAAGGCAACAAGAAGTTGAAGCGACTTTGGAAGTAGCAAAGACTTTTCCAGCACGTATTTCGGAGTACTGCCAGGTAGTTCTCGAGGTTTGCGCATATGCTTGCACGGGTAACGTCTTAAAAGTACAAGCTTTGCTCGCAAAATGCGGCGAGCACAGAACAACGGAAGATTCAACAGAGGAAGATAGTTGGAAATTAGATGCACAATCAGTCGCGTGTCTCGGGATTGCCATCATTGCCATGGGTGAAGATCTCGGTAGAGATATGGCTATTCGATCTTATGATCATTTGATTCAATACGCAGATAACTCCGTGAAGTTGGCCATTCCTCTCGCTTTAGCGATGTTGCATACGTCAGATCCAAAGTTGGAGATCACCGATCAGTTAGGTCGATTATCTCACGACAATTCTGAGGAAATTGCACAATCTGCTGCTTTAGCGCTTGGTATTGTTGGTGCTGGTACGAATAACGCTCGTTTAGCGCATCAACTTCGACAATTGACGAGTTACTATTACAAAGAACCGAGTCTTTTGTTTTTAGTGCGCGTCTCTCAAGGCTTGGTTCACTTGGGCAAAGGCTTGCTCACTTTATCGCCAACGCATTCTGATCGAACGTTACAATCGAGTGTTTCTTTGGCTGGATTAATGATCACTTGCTTTGCTGCCTTGGACATGAAGCATACGATTTTAGGAAAGCATCATTACATGTTATACTATCTCTTTGCAGCTGTGGTTCCAAGAATGTTGATGTGCGTGGACGAGGAAGGTAAAGCATTGCCGATTCCAGTTAGAGTTGGTCAAGCTGTTGATGTCGTCGGGCAAGCTGGACGACCTAAAACCATCACCGGTTTCCAGACGCACACGACTCCGGTGTTATTAGCGTGCGGAGATCGAGCAGAGTTAGAGAGTGGAAAATATATCCCAGTCACGTCGAATTTAGAAAACGTCGTCATTATGCGTCGTAACCCTGCGTGGGAAGACGATGAAACGAAGAAAAAGTGAAATATACTGTAGAAGAAGAAGGAAGGGAAAGTTGTTGCTAATATATAATAAAATAATTATTTAGAGATATTGTTGGTGAAAGTATGAATTTAATTTGTTCTTCTTCTTCTTTCTACACCATGGTACAATCTTTTTTCGTCGTTTTTGGTCAAACTTTCAAACACTGTGTAAACCTTAAAATAAATAAATAAATAAATGACCGTCTTACAAGTCTGCTTTCAGCCTTTTGGCATCGTGAACGCAATGCGATGGAAAATGTACATACCTATTGGTTGTACACTCTTCCTTCGCATCGTTCTATTAGCGCAGAAGACGACGTACATGTATTATCTCGGAAGTGCGTGGTCATTTTTCTTTTTGGTCACTTAAAATATTATTACACACACTCGTTACTGACCATATTTATTTATTTATATCTAAATCACACACAGTTTATTTCACGACAGGCGTTGCTGGATTAATGTTATTGATCTGCGCCCTCGCGTTTATTCTTCTCGATACTGAAAAGTATGGTAAAATCCGATCGAGTTTCGATAAACGGCCATGGAGAAACATGAAAAGTTTATTCCAAAGAACTGAGGAGGAGGAAATAATAGACTTTAATACAAAAACGTGTCCATTTACGAACGATCGAGTGAGAGGAACGTGTCCAATTTGCTGTTCGTTGACGCATAAAAATGGATATTATCACGGCGATCCGTCCGTTTTTCACGAGTTTTCGTCACAAATCGTCGAGCACGAGATGGCAAAAGAAGCGTCAGCGATGGACCATAAACCGGTTTTAGGAAGAATCCAACTCGATACTTTAATTGCGTATAGGGCGAACTATTTATTCGCAACTTTGAGCCCGTCTTGCAAGGGGTGTTATTACAAAACATTTTGTTGGAACGTGAGCTATCGTATGACCTGGCAATCGGCTATTTTAGGCTTCAACTGTATGATGTGCACGTATCTCTTTGGCGAAGATATTAAATTCTTTTACGCCGATTTACGAGCTGTTCTATTCTGCATGTCCATGTTCTTCTCCGTATCAACGCTATGCATGCTCTTCTCGTTGATTTGCACATCAATCGTGTTCATTAACGAGCATCCACAGTTCATGGATACGAACGCTATTCCAAAGTTTATTGACTTGAAAAACGAGCGCATAAAAACGTGGATATATTGGTTCTCGGACGACCGAGCTCGGTTTGGAATAAACCCTACGCGGACGTATTTTAGTTTCTTATTCACGAAGAAAGAACGCGAGGAAAGAAGAAGAAGACAATAACTCGCCTCAGCAGTACAGGAGATTAGATTTATTTCGTTCGTGATTTGTTATCATTATCATAGCGTTTGTTCTTTGATTAGTAGTTTTTGTATTTTTAATCACGTGTCATCAGTCTGTCAGTTGTATTTTTCATACTTTTTTTCCAAATAATATTTTCAAATTCTCTCTCTACCGCACTCTTTCATGAACGAGTAGAAAGGAAATATGCAGCTCCTTGTACGTAACAGTAATAGTAATAGTAATAGTAATAGGCGAAGAAAATGTGTTCTCCTAATGATCTTAACTTTAACTATCATATTCTGGTTCTTATCCTTAGTACAAGTGTCGCAACAAATCCCTAACGGAGAAGTAAGTTACGCCTTGAACGATTTGGACGTCTACGATATCGATGAAGCTGATTATATATCCGACGATGACGATGATGACGATGATAATAACAATAATAATAAATCAGTAGTAGAAGAAGAATTCGATTGGAAATCGACTTCGTTAGAAGAGAACGAACGTAAAAGACCATATTTAAGGAAATTCGTATACGACGAAGACGACTTATTCGTCTCAAGAGAGAACCATAAACGAATTAGAGAAAAAGACTCTTTTAGTGCGAACGAGAACACCGTTAATAGAGTATTACCTGAAACGAGTCCTGAAATTAGACATAAGAGCTGCGCATTAGTCGGGAATTCTGGGATATTAAAGCGCACTGTATTTGGGAAATCTATCGATAAACACGAAGCTGTTATGCGCGTGAATCAAGCGCCAGTGAAAGGATACGAAAAGTTTGTTGGTTCAAAAATCACCTATCGCATGTTGAACAATAAATGGACGACTGTGTATTACGAAGATGGGGTAGCAAACACGGACGTTCCAGGTGGTACGAGTAATTTAGCGAGATATTTATTAGCGCAAGAGCCAAGTAATGTGACGTTTATCGTCTCTAGAGCGACGACGAAACAGTTCGAAACGTTTTCGCAAACTATAGGGAAGCGAAGGATAGAAATGCCAAGACCACTTTTACTCTCGTCGAGAGTCGTATCAGGGGCAAGAACGGCATTGATCGCGTTTAGAGATTTTGAGAAGGAGAATAATAAAAATGTAAACTATAGCGAAGAAGAATTGACTCCATCGACTGGATTATTAGGCGTATATTTATTATTAAACTTGTGTAAGAAAGTTTCCGTGTATGGATTTTCTTTGGACGATTCAAGAAAGACGAACGATATGAAAGCAGAAGGATTGAGATATCATTATTTCAAAAAGTATGCAGATTCTGAGCGTTTACTCGCACATCCGCACCACAATTTTAAAATGGAAGGAGATATTTTAAAAGCTTTAGCAGATGCAAATATTATTGAGTTATGTACGAAGGAGAGAGATTCGGAAGCAACGTCTGATTGTTAGAAATTATAGTTATAGTATATTTGCATAGCTAGAAAATTAGTGATTTTATATTGAACAACAACAATAATAACAACATCAAGTTTTTATTATTATTAACTTCTATGGTATACTTTTCATTTCTTCTCGTCAGCATTCTCGGGTTTGACCGAGCACGCAATGAGGGCGACAGAAATCACGTGCGCCAACTGTAGCCATTCATCCGCGCCGTCGATGAGTTTTTTCTCAACTTCTCCTAACTTTAAGCAAATTTCCGACTTCATGTCATCATCAATAATATCAGATTCTGCCACACAATAGCCAAACTGCTCTAAAATTTGCATGCACGGGAATCCATCTTTCAAAATATCTTCAGCTAAATCTTGTGATTTTTGAAATTCCCCAGCGACGCAAAGCTCGAGTAACTCTTGGATCTGAGTATCAGGAACGACTCCGGCAACTTCGCGAATTCTATCTCCCGTAATTTCAGAGCCAAACAACGATGCCGCAGATTGCAACAAAGTGATTGCTTTACGCATATCTCCTGCAGACATGTGCTCGAGCGCTTGAAGCGTATCTTCCGCCAATGTCAAATTTTCTTTCTCTGCGATGTAGTTTATTCTTGCATTCATTGTTCCACCGTCTAAGGCTTTGAAACGAAATTTCGCGCATCTCGACGCGATAGGATCTATAATTTTTGAAACGTAGTTGCACAAGATGAAGAATCTCGTCACTCTTGAATGCGTTTCCATCATTCTTCTCAAAGCCGATTGCGCGTCGTTTGTCATCGAATCGGCTTCGTCTAAAATCAATATTTTATATGGCGGACATGGGTACCCTGGGACGCCCTCGCCTACTGTCGTCGATGCGAATGATTTAATTTTACCTCTCACGACAGATATCCCTCTCTCATCCGATGCGTTCAGCTCTAACACTCGTTTCTTATAAAGCTCCGGGCCATAAAGTTGTTTACAAATCGCTAAAGCGCAAGTCGTCTTACCGGTCCCAGGTGGTCCATAGAATAGCATGTGTGGTAAGTTATGTGTTTTCATAGCTTTCTCTAGAGCGGCGACGACTTCTGTTTGATACGAAACGTCTTGGACTCTCTTAGGTCTATACTTATCAACCCACGGTTCTTTCTTCTTCACGATCGAATGTTGTTGAAGCATATCTATATCGACATCATCATCGTCAACAATCATCTTCTCCATATCATCACCATCATCATCATCATCATCATTTATTCTCCCGCCCATTCTCTTTTTTTATCAATAGTATTATTAATATTTTCGTATATATATTATTCACTTTACTGTAAATACGTGTACTATATTTATTATTCACGAAAGAACGATAGAACAGTTACGATTTGACCCTATTTCAGTTTATGCTTCTCTACTAAAATATTAATATATATCACACAAAGAAAGAGAGTATTTTGTGCGAACATCAGCAAAGGAAGAAAGAAGGAACATCAAATTTTCTTGATTGTTTTTCCTCAATACAGTTTTCGGTCTTTGTAGTACCTTGCTGCATAGACGCAAAAGTTGCTTCAACTGTCAACCCTAAAATTGTCGTCGCGAAATAAAGAAAAATCGATATGAACAGTATATACTACATACCATAGACAGATAGAGAAAAAAATGTATTCTACTATTTCGCGGTAAATATATTATTAATTTTAATTAAACAACTCTGAGTCTCTCGTACCAGCACCTTTAGGGGCCTTACCAGCAGCCGCCTCTAATGGATTATCCGAAGGAGATTCTCTTTCTAACCTCGTCCAATTCTTAAAGCAACCGCCACCTCTCAAGACGTTCAAGCGCTCTTGCCGTTCGCGCTTGCGTATGTCGTCCTTCTCTTGAGAGACTTCGCGCTCTTTCGTTTCTACGGATTCAATATAAGACACGGCCGTTTTCACTGATTCGAGAGCTAAATGAGTAGTCATTATCGGTGCTGGCAAGTCGGAGTAATCTTTATCGTAATCATCAAACGCAATATTCACGTGCGTGATGAAAAGTTTTTCCTAAGAAAGATGAAAATACAGAGACACAATAATAAGAGAGAGAATAACGAAAGATAAAGAAAAAGACGTACCCACCACATGTCCGAATGTTCACAAGCTTCCGCTGAAGATAACAACTTCAAATTTGCTTTCTCCAATAGAAACACGAACGCGTCTTCGCCATCGCCTTGCAAATGGTACCACGAGCTACTTTCCGGTAAAATATGATATTCAAGGTCGCCTTGTAAATAGACTTCCTTCGTATCGCGGTCGACTATTTTCAGAGACTTTGTTCGAATGGTCACTTCGAGATGATGTTTCGAGAATCGATCTTTCGGTACGGTGTTGACGATGATTTTCACCTCCGATGATGACTGACGCCAACGAATCGAATCGTCCATCATAGAAACCCATACGTTTTCTTTGTTCCTTCCCATATGGCCTTTTTCGTAATGGATTTCAGTCATCGCAAACCCATGTTTGTTCGCGCGTTCAATCGACGTTCCGTCTGCGTTTGTGAGTTTATAATTTTGATAAGGCAAATCAATCGCTCTCGATGGTCTTTGAGCGACGACGATTTCTTTTCCAGCGCTTATTTCCTCCTCTAAAATTTTACCAAAACCTGTCCCTTTGAAGCTAAGCGTTTTCGCCGTCACGAGCTCGATGCCAACAAAAGCAAACTTTCCCAAACCGAGCGTTTTCAGAACGACTTTCGATAAGTGAATACTATTCATGTATGATTTTGCGCTACCATTATCTTCCGCAAAATCGATTTGAATCTCAATATTAAGAGCTTGTTTTGCTGCCGCCGGTGTATTTTTTGTGTTTGTTGTTCCTTGTGTTTGGGTCAAATCCGATACTTCCGCAGTAGTAGTATTTTCTTCCTCTTCTTCTACTACCAATTTAACGCCTTCGATTAGTACCTTCTTCAGATCGACTTTAGCCTCGTTTGCGATAAATTCACGTAATTGAAAACGTAATTCTGTCGTAAACATAGCTAATTTCACGTTGACGCACTCGAATTTGACTATTCCGTGGCCCAAATACACGTCGCTCTCGGTATTCGAATCGTAATCGACGATACCAAACTCGGACGTCTCGTATTGCTCGTTTTTATCGTCTAAAACGGCAGACATTTCTATGTTGCTTAAATTCGCAGTCATCGACCTGAATGCGTTTTTATACATTTCGTTTTCGGGATCGAGATGTTGCGCTCTCGCAAAGCACTTTCCAGCGGCGTTGTTATCGGGAACAAACGCTTCTCTCGAAAATCCCGGTTCGCCTTGGAATCCTTTACCGAGAAGATACCACGCAAATGGCTCAATTTTCAACGTACGTTCGCTATATTTAGTATGAATCGACGGTTCTTTGTATGTCATGATATATTCTTCCTCCTCTTCTTTATCAATCTCATGTTGTTGTTGTGGTGGTGGTGGTGGTGAAGTAGTTTTATTATTATTTTTCTTCCTCCCGTTACTTACTCCGCCTTTGCAGTTCTCAATCGCCATTGCCGCATCAAGTCTCGCCTGCTTGAAGCAATTCGCTTTGTAGAACATTAACGAACGTTGAATGTATGCCATTGAAAGAGACATTGGTTTGAGAACCCATTTCGTGACGTAGGTATAATAATCGCCCGGCGGCTTATTCGCATCGTGCTCTTCCTTAATAGCGCGAAATATCGCTTCTTCTTGTTCTAACTTTGTCACAGCTTCTAATCTCGGAGGCAAACATAGCGCGTTCACATCATTCAATACAAACCTTCCCAACTCTTCTCTCGTCAAGCGCCTTGTACAATGTTTAATGAGCTTATGATATTCCGGAAAAAACGACGGTTGTTCTTGCTCCGTGAGTAAAGTAAAACTTTTCCGAAAACACTCGAGCGCGTTTGGAAAACGGCTCAAGCCTTTATATGCCATCGCCTTACGCCACCACGCTTTAGAATTGGTCTCAGCGCATTTCTCTGCGTCCTTTAATGCGAGCTCGTACTTTCCAGCTT
>Ga0209710_1001429_pt1 | contig 18414 bp, 14 predicted proteins | sample ArcticOcean_MG_C_5_FD_187436 | JGI IMG/M metagenome (GOLD analysis project Ga0209710, IMG submission 187436) | Marine microbial communities from western Arctic Ocean - ArcticOcean_MG_CB4_138 (SPAdes) (version 2) | ecosystem: Environmental > Aquatic > Marine > Oceanic | place: Arctic Ocean...
GAATGCAAGGTTGCAACAGCCAGCACTAAGTCAAATGCTGCCAACACCGAGGCATCTGTTTCTTGTCGCCGTAAACGGGCGATGGTCGCCATCAGTTCAGGGGTGGTATCACCAATGATCGCTTCTGCCGCGGCTAGTCGATCCTGAGGCTTTATCGCTGATAACTGCGTCTCAACCACGCGTTGGCGAAAAACGCTGCGCAAGCGGTTATTAATAGAGACTCGCTTAATGTCTCGCTTTTTTTTGAGGGTGATTAAACCCCCGTCATGAATACGCCGAGCAATGGCTCCGCTACTTGCATCTTCAACCTGATATAAACGTTTATCTTGCTTGAAATAGTACAACTGGCTATTTAACATTAATTGCATTAAATGCACAGCTTGGACCTGATCTGCCTCGTACCAAGACGCCATAATCTGGGCTTTTTGATCGAACTTGGCCTTAATCAAAGCCTGCTCACGCTCAACTACTTCAAAAGTTCCAGCTTGGCTTAGGTTGGCTAAAACTAACAGCAAGCAACCCAACCCCCACGAAAGGCAATTCACAAGCCACTGATTGATCATACTTTTATCCTTACATAAAAATAGAGAGCCACCTGCGCTCTCTATGTCACTTGAAAATCAGGATTTAAATAGTCTGATGATTAGTAGTTTTGGCCAGAACACTTGGCTGTTTTAACGTTGTAGGCGCCACAGGATAGAGGAGCGCGCCAGTCTGAAATTAGGTCTTTAGAACCCTCTAAGTAATCTGACCAGGCATCACCAACCACTAAGCCACTCGTTGAAGAAACGACTTCAAATTGACCATCATCTTGAATCTCACCGATTAACACTGGCTTGGAAATGTGATGGTTAGGCATCATGGCCGATAAGCCTCCAGTCAAGTTAGGCACAGACACACCAATGATGGCATCTTGTACGGCTTGCGAATCTGTAGTTCCAGCCTTTTCAACAGCCTTAACCCACATGTTGAAACCAATATAATGGGCTTCCATCGGGTCATTAGTGACGCGGTCCTCATCCTTAATAAAGGCATGCCAGTTTTCGATAAATGATTCATTAGCTTCACTATCAACACTCATAAAGTAGTTCCAAGCGGCTAGGTGGCCTACCAGAGGAGCCGTATCGATACCAGAAAGTTCTTCTTCACCGACCGAAAATGCAATGACAGGAATATCTGCAGAGCTAATCCCTTGAGCGCCCAACTCTTTATAAAAAGGCACATTAGCATCGCCATTAATAGTAGAAACAACACCCGTCTTCTTACCTTTGGATCCAAACTTAGAGATATCAGAAACGATAGACTGCCAATCAGAATGGCCAAAAGGTGTGTAGTTAACCATGATGTCCTCTGGTGCTACGCCCTTAGCTTTTAAATACGCTTCTAATATTTTGTTGGTGGTTCGTGGATACACATAGTCGGTGCCAGCTAACACCCAACGCTCTATACCCAAGTCATTAATTAGATAATCTACCGCTGGAATAGCCTGCTGATTCGGTGCTGCACCAGTGTAAAAGACATTTTTGGAGGATTCTTCTCCTTCGTATTGCACTGGATAAAAGAATACGCTGTTTAACTCTTCAATAACTGGCAAAACAGACTTTCGAGATACCGATGTCCAAGACCCAAAAATAGCCGCTACCTTGTCTTTTTCAATCAACTCACGCGCTTTTTCGGCATACAGTGGCCAGTTAGAGGCTGGATCAACCACCACAGGTTCTAGTTGCATACCCAATAAACCACCCTTTTTATTCTGCTCATCAATCAGCATCAGCATGGTATCTTTGAGTGTGGTTTCACTGATCGCCATCGTACCGGACAAGGAGTGCAACACACCTACTTTAATGGTGTCAGCAGCCAGAACAAAATTTGATATTGCCACTGCTCCTGTGAAAGCTGCATATTTCCATAAACTATTTCTAAGCATTAGTTCTTCCTTTTGTTTAACTACGTTATTGATTGGGCCAAATAACTAGCACCAAAATGATTTTACTAATTACTTAAGAGCAACCTTCATGCCAATTATTTAAAAATATAATGGTTTTTATTTTTTATATATATTTCATATGGTTAGAGTTTTTATTAATAGTTTTAACAGGTTGTAAATTGATAGGGTGCACCATAGTGAACCCAGCAGAACACCTTTTGCACCATGAACTACCACAGCACAATATTCAGCTAAGAATGATCTTTAGATCGGTCTTTTAATGATTAGTAAAACTATAATGACGTCTAGAAAGAGCTTAATAAGGCGGTTTTCTCTTATCCAACTCATAGTGAAGTGGTGCAGTACATGTCCTTAAAACTCAAGAAGTCATCATCATTCATAAGGTAGTAGTAGACATGCATAAGTCACTAAGAGGTCTGTAGATCAGATCTAGTTAGCATCGCTAGCGCTAGAATGCTGGGAGAGCGAACGCAGCTTAAAGTGTGGCTGTTAGGTGCTTAATCGATGATAAAGCGCTGCGGAATGGGTAGGGTTATGGCAGTTTGGGTACTAATAACTACTCAGGTAGTTGTGTAAGGTTAAAAACTCACGTCAGTGCTAGAGCGCGTAGAAAGGTAGTTTTCATACCTGAGCCAAATACATTGAGCTAGGTTCTCACAACAAACCCGCGGGCGATGTGATTGCGTACGAAGAAAATCATCATCACCCCGGGCACCAACGAAAATATGGTCATAGCCATGACTAGCCCCCAGTCCGTTTGAAAAGAGAAAAGCGAACTAATGGCTTGGGTAATTGGTTTGCCGCCAGTAACGGTCAGTGTTCCCCTACTTCTAAAGTGTCTACTAATTTATGATTTTGTAGAACATTTACTCGGTTTATGCCAAACCTATACATCCCTAGTTACTATAGAATTGGCATATACGTTAACTAAAAACCTCCCAACTTGATTAATACAGTTTATATCTTCTAGGGTATGGCCCCACGTGTTTTGACATTCAATAACATAGCCTCATTTTTACGTTTAATTAAGATCAATTAAACGTTATCATCAAAATATGATCGGAATTCTCATATAAGTCGTCATTTGATCAAGTCTGAAGAGTTAACTATGGAAAATAATCTACACACTAGGCTTCGGATTGTAGACAGCCAATTGTCTCGAAGCGAACGTCGCCTTGCTGAAGCTGTGAGGCGATTAGGCAATCATTTATTACGATATTCGTCTATTGAGTTAGCAGAATACGCGCAAGTATCTCAATCAACAGTGACTCGGTTTTTTCGCCGTTTGGGCTACAAGCATTACCGGCATGCTTTAAAAGAGGTGCGTTTTTCGTTTCCGCATTTAGAGGCCGACGCTTTAAGCATTCAACATCGAATGGACCAGACCAATCTCGACAAACAGTTGGAATTACACTTGAGCAGTGAAATTGAGAATATCCGCTACACCTTTCAGTCCATGGATGCTGATATACTCAAATCGGTCGTGACCAACCTGGCCAGCTGCGAAAAAATTTGGGTAGTAGGCTTTGATGACGACTACGCCTTAGCTCACTTGGTGCGCTCACTGTTAATTCGAATTAAGTCTGATATCCGTATGATCCCTCTTGCAGGCTTCTCAATCGCCGAAGAATTTGCATCAATTAATGCGGGAGATGTGATTCTGGCGTTTTCGCGTAAAAGGATATCACCTGTATTGGTAAAACTCATCACGTCGGGCCAGCAAGCGGGTGCTCAGATCATCCAGCTTGGTGGCCAGCATATTGACCAGCTACCTGGCGTCATGCAACTTACTTATACCAACCGTGGGGCATTTTTATTCGAGTCCTTCAGCGCTGCAGTAAGCTTGGTAAGTTACATTTGTTCAGAAGTGGCCGCTATACTGGGTGAACCTGCTGTGACTAGACTGTATCAAATAGAAACCCTTCATGAAGAATGGAATAAATTTCCCGAACCTCTTATAAAAAAATAAATAACTGACTTCGACTAAAAAAGACCTCTAATTTGGTGCGTCGTGCACCAGTAATGTGCATTTTCCTATTGACCAGATCTTTTAAATAAAAAAACACCAAATAACTAGTCAATAATTTTTATATATCTATATTTATTCGTCATATATGACGAAATTTCTCTTTTATAGTCATTTGGCATATAGATTGCATATGCACTTATGCAACAAAACCTTAACCAAACACCACGACATAAAGGAGTAACACCGTGAAGGTAATAAAAACCATATTAATAACATTGGCCTGTATTACTACAGTGGCCACGAGTGCAAAAGTATTTTCAGCAGACGATATTATTTGGGCTCGCTATGGAGACATTGATACCTTAGACCCACACCGTTCTACATCGACCTTGTCGATGCAAGTTTGGAATCAGATCTACGAGCCATTATTGGCGCGTGATAGTGAAGGTAATATTGGCCCCAACCTCGCAAAAAGTTATTCGGTTAGTGGCGATGGCTTAACTGTAAGTTTTGCCTTGAACGATAACATTAAGTGTCACGATGGCAGCGAGTTTACTAGCAAGGATGTAATCTTCACCTACGAGCGGGCATTTTCTACCAGCAACCCGAGTAACACCAAAAGTGCTTGGGGCCCGATTAAGGACGTCAAAGCTAATGGAGAGTTGGCTGTCGAGTTTACATTCAATACACCCTTTGGTGCGTTCATTCCATTTATGGCTGATCCCTTTGCCAGTATGATCTGTGATTCAAACGAAAAATTAGGAAAGAGTTATGGCACTACCGCAGCCGTAGGTACGGGAGCCTGGAAACTGGATAACTGGGTCAAAGGCGACAAGATCGAACTAAGTCGCAATGATAGCTACATTAACTTGGGCCGCCTTGCCGACAATAAAGGCGCACCAAAAATGAAGCGTCTGATTATAAAGGTGATGCCCGAAGGTCAAGCTCGGCTAGCCGCCCTACAAACAGGAGAAGTGCATATCGCAGAACCTCCTTTGGAAAGCGTAGACGCCGTTAAATCCAATCCTAAACTCGATTTATTTATTGCAGATAATACCGGCCAGGATGTGTTCTTCGAGTTTGCGATTTCGCGACCGCCCTTTAACGATATTAGAGCCCGACAGGCCGTTGCCTATGCTATTGACCCGGACATGGCACTAGACATTGTCTTCGAGGGACTAGTCTCCAGGGAGTATTGTACCGTTGCACAAGGAGTAATGGGCAATGATCCAGACTTCTGTAAGTCGGTTGGATATAAATACAACCCAGAAAAAGCAAAAGAGTTACTGGCGGAGCTTGGTTACTCGGTTAGCAAACGCCTGGAAGTAAATATGATGACATGGACCGGCGGCAATCGCGAAAAACTTCTGCAGGTTTTCCAAAGCCAGCTTAAACAAGTCGGCATTGATGCCAAAATTGAAGTCATGGATATCGGCTCCTTGAATGCACGAGTCAAGCAGGAAAATAATATCACCGAAGGCCCAGGCTCCTTCGACCTGATGGGCTGGTCTTGGTACGATCCAGATATTTTGTACCAGCTGTGGCACTCACCTGGTGCTTACGAGGGTTATAATACTCCGGAGCTAGATGCGCTATTGGACAAAACCAGAAGCACAACTGATCCCAAAAAGCGACTGGCTGTAGTACAACAGGTGCAGAAATATTTAATAGAGCAAGCTGTGCATGTACCACTTTATACTCCCGGTTGGATGTGGCTTTATGGGATTAACAAAAACACGACTGGCTTAAAATTCGAGCCCTTTAATCAGCCAATTTTTCTTGATGTGACAATTAAATAGGTTTGTGTTGCTTGAGTTACCAAGCTGTTATTACAGCTCGGTAACTCGATATTTTATTACTTTCTTTAAGATGAAAACATGACAAATTATCTGGTAAATCGCTTATTTGGCGCTTTGTTAACAGTGTGGGTAACCACCCTTGCTGTTTGTTTTTTGATTCATTTAGTACCAGGCGACCCCGTGCAAATCATGTATGCCCAGTCGGCCACCACCACACCAGAACAATTGGATCTGATCCGCCATAATCTGGGCTTGGATCGCTCCATTATTCACCAATACATCATTTATATGTCGAACTTGCTGAATGGTGATTTCGGCACGACCATCCGAGGCCAGCAACCAGTATTAGACTTGATACTGCTCCGCTTGCCTTACACACTTTGGCTTACCATCACAGCACTAATTATTTCTCTAATTATCGGCGGCGTCGCTGGTTTTTTTGCAGCTTATAAGCAGGGTCAATGGCTGGATCGCTTGTTGATGAGCAGTACCATTATTGGCATATCGATCCCTCCTTTCTGGCTGGGTTTAATGCTATTGGCATTTTTCTCGGTGAATCTGGGCTGGTTCCCCGTCGCCGGAGATGGTTGGCTTAGCCTGATCTTGCCAGCCACCACCTTAGCGGCCTGTCAGGCCGCCACCATAGGACGCATTGTGCGCTCAACTATGATCGATATTTTCGATCAAGATTACATTCGTACAGCTTATGCCAAGGGCCTGAGCAAGCCGAGAGTCCTAGGGCGCCATGCGCTTCGTTCAGGCATGGTACCCATAATTTCAATACTTGGCATGCAGTTCGCTTATATGATGGGCGGTGCAATCGTTGTGGAATATATCTTTAGCTGGAACGGTTTGGGCAGACTTGCCATTCAAGCTATTTTCCAACGTGACTACCCTCTCATTCAGGGCTTCATTCTAACTTTTTCGATCATTGTCGTGCTGGTTTCGGTGCTGATGGACGTTCTCTACGCGTCACTTGATCCGCGAATTTCAAGGAAATAGCTCGATGGCAAATGAACTTCACAAACCTCAGAATACAAACAGCTATTTTTGGGCAACGCTAGGAGTACTACATTCGACTATCAAGTGGCTGGTAAAACGGAGGTTTTTATTCTTCCTCGGGCTATTAACAAGTATATTAGTGGCTCTAAGCCTGAGTGCAAACCATTGGGTGCCCTTCGATCCTGAGCAAATGGCTGCCGGGCCTCGCCTAAAACCACCCTCTTCATCTCACTGGTTTGGTACCGATGAATTTGGACGGGATATCTTTTCACGTATCATGGTAGGTATGCGTTTAACACTCCAGGTAGGGTTCGTCTCGGTTTGTATTTCGCTATCCATCGGAATGACTGTTGGCCTAATTGCCGGATATTTTGGAGGCTGGCTAGAACGTTTGTTGATGCGCGCCATGGATGTATTGTTTAGTTTTACCGAAATACTCATCGCGCTGGCTCTGGTTGCCGTCTTAGGGCCAAGCCTGGAAAATGCCATGATTGCCATTGGCATTGCTGCCGTGCCATTCTACGCTCGAGTGTGTTATGGTGCTGTTTTGGTAGAACGCAATAAACCCTATACCGAAGCAGCTATCTCGATTGGCGCAAGCCACGCTCGAATTATCTTTTATCATCTACTTCCCAATGTCTTACCGATCATGATAGTGGTCAGCACCATTGGCTTATCTAATGCAATCCTGGCCGCCTCCGGACTTAGTTATTTAGGCTTAGGCGCTCAACCGCCCTCACCCGAATGGGGCGCGATGCTGGCCGCCAGTAAAAACTACTTCCAACGAGCACCTTCATTACTTTTTATTCCCGGTCTATCCATCATGACTATCGTGCTGATCTTCAATTTATTAGGCGATCAATTGCGTCAAATGCTCGATTACAATGATCAAGGCAAGCATTCATGAAACAGTCGATATTAACTGTCGAGAAACTTCGCATTGGATTTAAATCCAAAACGGGTATCAATACAGCGGTTCACGAACTTAGCTTTGAACTGAATGCAGGTGAAACCCTTGCTATTGTCGGTGAATCTGGTTCAGGTAAAAGCATATCGTCATTAGCACTATTAGGCTTGCTACCTAAATCGGCCACCATTGAGTCCGGTAGTGTGCACTTGCATGGCCAAGACATTTTAAAAATGAAAGAAAGCGAGCTTAGGAGAATTCGTGGCGGCAAAATTGCGATGATTTTTCAAGAGCCTATGACCGCCCTAACCCCAGTTCTGTCGATTGGAGAACAGTTGATAGAAGGCATTTTATGTCACCAGATGATCAGCAAACAGCAGGCTTATAAAACCGCTGTCGAAATGCTTCGGGTCGCCCGAATTCCCGAAGCAGAAAAACGAATGCAGCAATTTCCTCATCAGCTATCTGGAGGAATGCGTCAACGAGTGATGATTGCCATGGCCTTGGCGTGTCGTCCACAAATATTGGTCGCCGACGAGCCCACCACCGCCCTTGATGTAACAGTTCAAGCTCAAATTCTGAGTTTAATGAGAACGCTACAACAAGAATTTGGTACAGCTATTATTTTGGTGACCCACGATATGGGCGTAGTCGCTGAAATGGCTGATCGAGTGCTGGTGATGTGTCAAGGTCGGCAGATCGAAAAGGGTACAGTACTGCAAGTGCTGAAAACACCCCAGGCCGCCTATACGCAGAAACTGCTTGGCGCCGTGCCGGTAATGGGAAATGTAAAGGATAGCCGACAGCTCATATCTGCCTCAATGTCCGCTCGTCCACTACTAGAAATAAATGATTTATCCGTTCGCTTTGACATCCGAGAAGGCCTGCTTAGTCGGGTAAAATCCAGAGTACACGCAGTGGAGCAAGTCAGTTTCAGTATTGCCAAGGGCGAAACACTCGCGCTAGTGGGTGAAAGTGGTAGCGGAAAATCTACTATTGGCAGAGCAATTCTCAATCTCATACCCATTGAAACCGGAGCGGTTCGCTTTAAGGGACGCGACATTACAGGCTGGAGCAACCGTTTGATGCGCCCATTGAGAAACGACATGCAGATGATTTTTCAGGACCCGATGGCATCCCTCAATCCACGTAAAAAAGTCGGGAAACTGGTAGCGGAGCCAATGCAAATCCACACTCGCTGTTCAAAAGCCGAACGCTATCAAAAAACACTGAAGTTATTCGAGCGAGTGGGGTTAAGTGAACAAGACATGCAACGTTACCCTCATCAGTTTTCCGGAGGACAGCGCCAACGCATCTGTATTGCGCGAGCGTTGGCTACAGATCCTGACATCATTGTGGCGGATGAATGCGTATCTGCCTTGGATGTATCGGTGCAAGCCCAAATTATCGAGCTGATGAAATCTCTGCAAGACGAACGATGCCTGAGTTATTTATTTATTTCACATGATCTGGCGGTGGTCGAACAAATTAGTCATAGAGTTGCTGTGATGAATATGGGACAAATTGTCGAACTGGGCGATACCCAATCGGTTCTACATATGCCCCAGCATGTTTATACCCAAAAGCTTATTGCAGCCGTACCAAGCATCGACCCTGAACAGACAAAACTCACTCAAAAAGGATTAATTCAAGAAGAGCTACTTTCTCCTATAAAACCTATTGGCTACAAACCGACTACCTCAGTTATTAAAAAAATAAACAGTAGTGGCTCTCACTGGATTCTCGATCAGTCACACCAATACAGGGGGAATATAGTCAAATGACCATAGGGATTGTTGCTAGGGGTAAAGGAGCGGGTGCCGCTCTGGTAAATAGTTTACGAGGCATCGAACATGTTGCAGAGGGTGCTATTGGGGGATTTGTCAGTTTAATTGTCATAGATGCTAACAATAAGCCCACCTTATTCGAATGCCAGACAGGTGGCGTCTCAGAGTTATTTGCTGCCGACAATAGCAAACACAAAGACAGAAATAACAGTGACGTCAATATTGGCAGCTCCGTACTTCAATTACCCACCGAGCTATTAGAGTCAAATCGCGCTGCACTTATTTCTAGCGGGCCGCACCGCCCCTCTCCGCTTAAGCGCTTTTTAGCCTGGGATACACGAGGAAATCTGGTCACTGGCCACCGCTTTCCTCAAACGCCCACAGATGATGGAACACCCTTAAATCAAAAAGTACTAGAGGTCATCCAAGAGTACGGTGCAGACTCATCGATACTTAACACCTTATTGACCGAAAACGCTGAACTAGATGCTGGTTATGTGCTTATCGATGCCAAGGGCATGATATTTCAAGGTGATACCGAGCGCGTTAAGGCGCGAGGCGATACCGCCAACGCACGAATAAGCTGTGAAGGGTATTCCTTTGGTATAACCATGAATTCGATTTACCCTAAACAGATTATTGTCGATTTGCTCTGCAAAAAACTAAAGCAAACATTAAGCGCCGAGCAACCAACAACCATAACGGTTAATACCAAAGCAGTCATTTTGATCAGCTTTGAAAAGCGTGTTGAAATTAATATAGCAAAGCGCGTCACCCATATATATACACCCGAAAAGTGCTGGTTTAAAACAAGTAGCGAAGGCGCATTGTTAGAAACTGGCACTCTCATCACCCAACATGGGAAGCCTGTTGGTAGAGTACTGGAAGAACCTTATGTTGTTGCCGCAAACGGACAAATTATGACCTTGTCGGGAGAGAAAGAGATAATTTTGCATCATGACCTTTTGGATTAGATCCTTACTGAAACTGTAATCCCACCAAAGATCAGGAAGATATATATTCATCGTTGCCATATTTAGACACCAGATAATGCTTTTACCAGATTAAGGGCCAAGCCTATTAATTTCAGTTACCTGACTGTCCTCCAAGGCCTCTTTCTTTAGTTGATAGCTCAATTTGAATTAAGTGATTTGCCATTGCATGATAAGCAGCGATTGGGTCTCTTATTTTTAGTGCAGCAACAATTTTTCTATGATCACAAATACTTTGACCAATCACACCCTCTATATCTGTCGCCTTCCTCCTTGATTCCATACCAATGTTATACATTCCAGCTGTGATACGCACCCAGTTTAATAGACACTATTAGATTGCATTCAATTATGACCCAGCGTTTGCACTGAGGTGTGACCCGCCGGTTGGCCCAGCTTACTTTACGTTTGCCAACCTATCCTCTCGTTGATCTTTAGCGAGCTCAAATCGGTCTTTAATTACAAAGTCTGAAGCAAAAAAAAGACATCAAATGATGTCTTCTACAAAAAATTATTGGTCGGGACGGCAGGATTTGAACCTGCGACCCCCTGCCCCCCAGGCAGGTGCGCTACCAAGCTGCGCTACGCCCCGACACGACCCTTGATGCAGTTCAATGAGAACCTCAAGAGAGGCGGTATATTACTTTAATCACTGCCGTTTTGGAAGTATTTAAGGCGCATATTCAAGCAAGATATGGAATTAAATCAAGTCTTTGCTACTATTAGGGGAGCAGATTAGTTTTCTGACTCAACCCGGTCTTTAAGCTTTTGGCCAGGCCTAAAGGTCACCACCCGACGCGCTGAAATAGCCACTTCTTCACCAGTTTTAGGATTGCGCCCAGGTCGCGATCGCTTGTCTCGCAAATCAAAGTTGCCAAAGCCTGATAACTTAACCTGCTCATTGTTTATCAGGCTGGAAGAAACTTCATCAAAGAAGGCCTCTACCATTTCTTTTGCATCACGTTTACTGAGCTTTTGTTCACTACTAAGACGTTCTGCCATATCGGCTTTAGTCAGTGATCCCATAGCTAGATCCTCGCCTATTATTTATTATTTTCCAGTTCATCTAGTCTAGATGCCCCATTAGTTCTGCAACTAAGGGGGTGTGTTTAGCCTCTTAAGCTAGCACCCGCGTGCTGAGCAAGGTGTTTAATCACCTGTTCAACCCATTGATTTACCTCATCATCTGTAAGAGTGCGCTCTGGGTGCTGCCACGTCAAGCCTAAAGCAAGACTTTTTTGCCCATTTTCAATACCTTGGCCCTGATAAACATCAAATAAGCGCACTGCATTAAGCCATGCCCCAGCGCTAGATTGAATATAGTCTGTAACCTTGGCCACACTCACCTGTTGATCTAATACAATGGCTAAGTCACGACGCATTTCTGGAAACTTAGACAAGGTCTCATAGCTAGGCAGCAGACCCATGCTGATTGACTCCAAATCTATTTCAAACATAAACACTGGTCCTGCAAGGTCTAAGTCTTTAACTAAGCCCGGATGCATGGCGCCAATATAACCCACAATGAGCTCACCCACTTTAATGGCAGCACTTTGCCCGGGGTGCAAGGCTAAATGCCCAGTCGCTTCAAAAGAGAAATTTTGACCACTGAGGCTCAATAAAGACTCAAGGTCACCCTTCACATCAAAGTAATCAACCTGTTCAGCTTTACCGTGCCAACTTTCAGGGTGCCGTGAACCATAAATTAAACCCGCAAATACATCTTGCTGCTGCAAGCCTTGTTCACTTGGAATAAAACGCTGTCCCGTTTCAAACAGTCGCACTCGAGGTTGCTGACGGTTCTGATTGTGTTGCAAGGCTTTTACTAAGCCTGGCCATAAGCTTGTGCGCATAACGGCCATATCAGTAGATATAGGGTTAATCAGCTCCACCGGTTTATTTTGATCGTCAAACTTGGCCAACAACTCAGGTTCGACCATGCTATAAGTAATAGCCTCTTGATAACCCCGGCTCACCATGTGGCGACGCAAAATAGATAGAGGACGGTGTACTTCTGGCTTGGCTGGAATCTCCATGGTTGCCACTGGGTTGGTACTGGGTAGATTATTGTAACCATAGATACGCGCAACCTCTTCCACAAGGTCTGCCTCAATAGCGATATCAAAGCGCCAAGAGGGTGCAGTGAAGCACCAACTTTCATCATTGGATGACACCAAAGTAAGTCCTAAACGCGTCAAAATATCCAGCACTTGTTGGTCAGAAATTTTGTGAGCTAATAACGATTCTAAGCGAGCTTTGCGTAAGGTGACCTGACTCAAACTAGGTAGGTCTGCCGTTGAAACCTGCTCTACGATGGGGCCTGCTTCACCACCTACGATGCTTTGCAACAGCATTGTGGCACGATCCATTGCTTTGCGCTGCAGATCATAATCTACACCGCGTTCAAATCGATGGGACGCATCCGTATGCAGGCCATAGCTGCGGGCTTTACCAGCAATACTGATGGGGCTAAAAAAAGCAGCTTCTAAGAATATATTACTCGTCGACCCACTGACTCCAGTGTCTGCTCCACCCATAATGCCAGCCATGCCCAATACACCTTCATTATCAGCGATGACTAATGTTTCATTGTTGAGTTCAACTTTTTGACCGTCAAGTAGGGTTAGGTTTTCACCCTGACTCGCCATGCGCACAATAATTGACCCATTGACCTTGTCTAGATCATAGGCATGCATGGGTTGGCCCATTTCTAAGAGAATGTAGTTGGTCACGTCGACCACTGGATCTATACTTCTTATATCACAACGTCGCAGCTTTTCTTGCAACCACAATGGTGAGGTTTGTGTGATATCAATATTATTTAATACGCGACCTAAAAAACGGGGACAATGTTGAGGTTCATTAACCCTTACCGGGAAAACGTCTTCGATTTGGGGAGCTAATTCGGTATATTCTGGGGCCGTGATATCTAACGAATTGAGCACGCCTACTTCCCTTGCAAGGCCTGCAATGCTCAAGCAATCGCCTCGATTAGGGGTAAGATCCACATCAATGATCTTGTCATTAAGATTAAGATACTCACGAATATCAACACCTATGGGTGCATCAGCAGAGAGTTCCATGATGCCATCATTTTCTTCGTTAATCTCTAACTCTGCACCTGAACAGAGCATGCCAAATGACTCTTGTTGCCGTAACTTGGCCTTTTTAATTTTGAAGTTACCGGGTAACACTGCACCCACTGTGGCAAACGCGACTTTAATACCGACGCGTGCATTGGGTGCGCCACAAACAACTTGAGTGTGAGAAGTGCCATCATTAACCTGACAAACTCGAAGCTTATCTGCATCTGGGTGTTGTTCTGCACTGACAATTTCTCCTACGATGACGCCCGTAAAATCGCCAGCAGCAGACTCTACACCATCAACTTCTAGGCCAGCCAAAGTAACCTGGGCTACCAATTCATCACTGCCAACTGCTGGGTTAACCCATTCACGCAGCCACTGTTCACTAAATTTCATGTCTATCTCTCAATCGAAGATTAACTAAATTGGGCCAAAAAGCGCAGGTCATTTTCAAAGAACATGCGTAAGTCCTTTACGCCATAGCGCAGCATAGCTAAGCGTTCAACACCCATACCAAAGGCAAAACCTGTGTATTTTTCAGTGTCGATACCTGAGTGCTCAAATACCTTAGGGTGCACCATGCCACAACCTAACACTTCCAACCATTTTTGCTCACCGTCTTCCCCTTGGTAACCAATGTCCACTTCGATAGAAGGTTCGGTAAACGGAAAGTACGAAGGGCGAAAGCGAACTTGGAGGTCGCGTTCGAAAAACACGTTAAGGAAGTTATGCAGGATACCTTTGAGGTCTGCAAAACTAATATGATCATCCACCAATAAACCCTCTATCTGATGGAACATGGGGGAGTGCGTTTGATCTGAATCACAGCGGTAAACTCGGCCAGGGCAAATGATACGAATAGGCGGTTGTTGTTTTTCCATGGTTCTTACTTGTACACCTGATGTGTGGGTACGCAGTAGAGTGCCATCACCAAAGTAAAAAGTGTCGTGCATGGCCCGAGCTGGATGGTGAGCTGGGATATTGAGGGCTTCGAAATTATGGTAATCATCTTCTATTTCTGGGCCTTGAGCCACAGAAAAACCAATTTGGGAGAAGAAATTCTCAATGCGCTCGATGGTCATGGTGACTGGATGCAAACCCCCATTAACTTGGGCGCGACCAGGCAGAGTAACGTCGATGCTTTCTACGGCAAGTTGCTTACTGAGGGCATCAGCCGCCATCATCGTGCGCTTTATAGTGATGGCATCTTGGACTTGCTGTTTAGCTTCATTAATTTTGGCACCCGCTGCAGGGCGTTCTTCGGCAGACAACTTGCCTAGGCTTTTAAGTTGCTGAGTCAACTCACCTTTTTTACCTAAGTACTGAACCCGAACTTGGTCAAGGGCTGCTTCGTCTGCCGCTTGAGCCACAGCTTCCAAGCCATCGGTGACCAGTTGCTTGAGGTGTTGCATATTTTTCTCCATCTAAAACAAGACAGGGGAAGAGTTTGCACTCTTCCCCTGTTTCTAACCCTCGTGAGAGGATACGAAGGTAGTTTAATCGACACCAACCAAGGCTAGCATCAGATCAACCAGCTTAAGCGAGTGCCGCTTTAGCCTTCTCTACGATCGCTGTGAATACCGCTTTATCATGAATGGCTAGGTCTGCCAACACTTTGCGGTCGATCTCGATTGAAGACTTCTTCAAACCAGAAATCAAACGGCTGTAGGATAACCCGTTCATACGCGCACCGGCGTTAATACGGGTAATCCATAAAGCACGAAACTGACGCTTACGTTGACGACGGTCGCGGTAGGCATATTGGCCAGCTTTGATGACGGCTTGCTTAGCAACACGGAATACACGGCTACGTGCACCGTAATAGCCTTTAGCTAGCTTGAGGATCTTCTTATGACGGCGGTGTGCTTGCACACCACGTTTTACGCGAGACATTATACTTTCTCCTTACCAGTGACTAATTAGATATACGGCAACATGCGCTTTACTAATGGCTTATCTGCAGCACTAATCTGCAAAGTGCCACGTAAATGACGCTTACGTTTGGTACTCTTTTTGGTCAAAATATGACTGGTGAAGGACTGACGGTGTTTAAAGCCGTTAGCAGTTTTCTTGAATCGTTTTGCAGCGCCGCTGCAAGATTTCATCTTAGGCATTACATTTACTCCACGCATTCGTTGATTGTTAATGAAGACGCAATTAAGAACCTAAACTCTTAAGCGGTCTCCCGATTGTAACTTTTAAGGGTTACTTTCTTTTCTTGGGTGCCAAAACCATAGTCAATTGACGGCCTTCCATCTTTGGGTATTGCTCTACTCCAGCGTATTCAGCCAAATCGACCTCTACACGCTTGAGTAACTCCATACCCAATTCCTGATGTGCCATCTCGCGACCACGGTAACGCAAGGTTACTTTCGTCTTGTCACCATTTTCTAGGAAACGGATCAGGTTGCGTAGTTTTACCTGATAATCTCCTACATCAGTCCCTGGACGGAACTTGATTTCTTTCACTTGCGTCTGCTTTTGCTTCTTTTTAGCAGCTGCTTTCTGTTTTTTTACTTCAAACACTTGTTTGCCATAGTCCATGATCTTACAGACCACAGGCTCAGCATCAGCTGCGATCTGAACCAGATCCAGCTTGGCAGCTTCTGCCATTATCAGTGCTTCAGCTACAGAAACAATGCCGACTTGCTCGCCGTCGGCACCGATGAGACGACACTCTGTCGCTTCAATATGTTCGTTAATTGTTGGGCGTTTTGTTTTGCCCTTATTGTATTCCCGTTTAATTTCGGTATCTCCGTACTTGTTAACCTAATAGGTTAGCTGCCATCTTGCATGCTAACCTGTTGCATTCATTTTTGAAGCATTAATTTACGCTTCGGTGCGTCCCAACTTAGCAATGTCTGCATTGAGCAAATCTGCAAAAGCTGTGAGGCTCATATTGCCCAAATCTTCACCTGTGCGCGTGCGCACTGTAACCGACTGAGTTTCAACTTCCTTATCACCAATCACTAGCAGGTAAGGAACTTTAAGAATTGTGTGCTCGCGGATTTTAAAGCCTACCTTTTCGTTTCTCAAGTCCGCAGAGGCCCTAAAACCCATTTTTGTGAGTTTTTCTTCAACTTCTTGGCAAAAAGGTGCTTGTTTGTCCGTAATATTCAAAATTGACACTTGTTTGGGCGCGAGCCAAGGGGGCATAGCACCCGCAAAGTTCTCAATCAAAATACCTAAAAAACGCTCAAATGAACCCAAAGTTGCTCGGTGCAGCATCACTGGAACTTCACGATCACCCGCTTCGTTTACAAACTGCGCATCAAGGCGCCCCGGCATAGAAAAATCTACTTGGATGGTGCCACACTGCCAAACTCGGCCGAGGCAATCCTTCAAAGAGAATTCAATTTTCGGGCCATAAAAAGCGCCTTCACCCGGTAAAATATCAAAGGGCAGTTGTTTAGCATTGAGCGCTTCTTCAAGGGCTGCTTCGGCACGGTCCCACACTTCGTCTGAGCCTACCCGTTGTTCTGGACGCGTGGACAACTTCAAAATGACGTCATCAAATCCGAAGTCACGGTACACGTCATACAAAAAATCAATAAATCGAGCCACCTCGTCTTGCATCTGATTTTCAGAGCAAAATATATGACCATCATCCTGCGTAAAACTGCGCACGCGCATGATACCATGCAAAGTGCCAGAAGGCTCATTACGATGGCAAGAGCCAAACTCTGCCATTCGAATCGGTAATTCTTTGTAACTTTTCAAACCTTGATTAAAAATTTGGATGTGACACGGGCAGTTCATCGGCTTAACTGCATAATCACGGCTTTCTGAAGATGTGGTAAACATCATCTCCGAGAATTTATCCCAGTGACCAGAACGCTCCCAAAGGCTGCGATCAACCACTTGTGGGGTTTTCACTTCTTGGTAGCCACCTTGGTTTTGGCGCTCGCGCATGTAACGCTCTACCACTTGATAGATAGTCCAGCCATTGGGGTGCCAAAACACCATACCTGGGGCTTCTTCTTGGGTGTGAAATAGATCTAGCTTCTTACCCAGTTTACGGTGATCCCGTTTCTCAGCTTCTTCTAAGCGATGTAAATAAGCCTTGAGATCTTTTTTGTCTGCCCAAGCCGTGCCGTAAACACGCGTAAGCATGGCGTTGTTAGAATCACCTCGCCAGTATGCACCAGCTACTTTCATCAACTTAAACGACTTAATATGACCCGTAGACGGCACGTGGGGGCCACGACATAAGTCTGTAAAGCCACCTTGGCTGTAAAAAGATAAATCTTCCTCGCCCGGGATACTGTCAATAATCTCTACTTTATAGTCTTCACCAAGGTCTTTGAAAAATTTAACAGCCTCTGAGCGGCTCATGATGCGGCGCTCAACCTTAAGGTTTTCCTTAGTCAGGGCTTTCATGCGCGCTTCAATTTTCACTAAATCTTCAGGCGTAAACGGGCGTTCATAAGCAAAATCGTAGAAGAACCCGTCCTCGATCACAGGCCCTATGGTCACCTGTGCTCCGGGAAACTCATCTTGCACTGCTTGAGCCATCATATGAGCACAAGAATGACGCATCACTTCAAGGCCTTGCTCATCCTTAGACGTAACAATGGCCAAATCTGTGTCTTGAGTGATGACAAAACTAGTATCCACTAATTCACCCGACACTTTTCCAGCAATCGCTGCTTTTGCAAGACCTGGGCCTATGTCAAAAGCGACGTCATGGATAGAGATAGGCGCATCAAAAGCACGCTGACTACCATCAGGAAGTGTGACTACAGGCATAAACAATCCTTGCTCAGTGGTGACCCCTACCAAAGGCCACTTGGGGTAAAGCGCTGCAGCGTTTGTCCTTGCAAAATATTATCGCTAAAAAGGAGGACATAGATGGCGCAAAAATTAAGGCGCTTATATTACCTTTATTAGGTTTTAAGAACAAGCTTCTGGGGCCTTTTTGGCA
>Ga0209710_1001435_pt1 | contig 18346 bp, 20 predicted proteins | sample ArcticOcean_MG_C_5_FD_187436 | JGI IMG/M metagenome (GOLD analysis project Ga0209710, IMG submission 187436) | Marine microbial communities from western Arctic Ocean - ArcticOcean_MG_CB4_138 (SPAdes) (version 2) | ecosystem: Environmental > Aquatic > Marine > Oceanic | place: Arctic Ocean...
TCCCCCACCTGTGGTTGTAAATAACATTCTGTTTGCTGTTAGGTCACTTAGTTTAAAAGTTGTGCCATCATAAGTTAAAGTGCTTTTAAACTGAACATCTCCGCTAGCATCAACATATGCTATGCCATTGTCTACGTGATCAGTAAATCTTAATTTTGCGGCTGTTGCAATTATAACCTTGCCTGTTCCTTGCGGATCAAGCTCAATATTTCCACCTGAGTCTTCACTAATAATTTTATTGCCACTAAAAGCAATATTGTTGTCAGTTCCAGCAGGAGATACAGCGTACAGTTCTGTAAAGTTATCATTAATTTTATCAAAAGCCGTGCGTAACGCATCGCCTGTACCGTCATTTGCTGTTGCACCGATGTTAATTGTTTGATTAGCCATTTGTAACTATTCCTTAACTTACAGCATATGCTGGTATTGCAAATTCAGTGCCATGTACACGAATTTTTAGGTACGTAGTTGGCCTTGCTGGAGGAGCCGATGCTGAACCTGCACTTCCTACAGTAGTTTGTGATGGAACAGCAAAGTTTACAGTTCCTGTTCCGTTTGGAACTAAATCAATATTTTCATTTGAGTTTGTTGTGCTAATTCGATTATCTGTAAACTGCAACTGGGAGCCAACTGTCATTGTACCGTTCAATGCAAGAGTAGTACCGTCAAATGACAAATTACTGTCAAACGTCATGTCTCCAGAAGCATCAACATGTCCTATTGCGTTATCTACGTGATCAGTAAATCTTAATTTTGCCGCGGTAGCAACTATAACTTTTCCTGTTCCGTTTGGATCAAGAGTAATATCTCCACTTGAGTCTTCACTAATAATTTTATTGCCACTAAACGCAATATTGTTTCCAGAACCTGCACCTGATACAGCGTATAGTTCTAAGAAATTGTCATTGATTTTATCAAAGGCAGTGCGTAACGGGTCGCCTGCGCCATCGTCTGCTGTAGTACCAATGTTAACTGTTTGTATTGCCATTAATAGGGGCTCCGTATATCTTTACTATATTTATACATTCGTTAACGAAGCCGCTTGCTAAATATAACTATGCTAGTGACCAGTTATCTTAAAGAAAACTTTCATGTTAGAATTAGAAATAATTGTGAAGAAAGTGTAAGAACTCGTCAGCGTTGGTATGTGCTAGAGTGTAATTGTTGTGGTGAGCAATTTGAAAAATCTAGCAAGCATTTTAAAAATACATCAATGCACGTTTGCTCAAATTGCGATCATCATAAATTAGCGCAAAAAGCAAGTGTGAAGCAAAGAAGGATTAACAAATATGTGGATCAATTTGATGCGAGTAGCGGCCGTTATCTCGGCAGTTTTAGGATCAACGACGGCTCAAGCTCATGACTTTTCTAAAATTATAGACAAAGTAATTTATAGTGTTTGTCAAGTTGAAATGTTGGCTGCTGTTGTAGTAGTTGATAGCAAAGGACCTCGCATCCAGACTAACCCGTTCGACAATTTTTTAAAACCACCACCTAAGGCTACACCTCAGCAAACACCTAGCGGTATGGGAAGTTGTTTTATTATTTCATTAAATGATAGAAAATATCTTATTACTAACGAACACGTTGCAGATGCTAAAGGTACAGAAAACGTTTCACCCAATATTAATTTCTATAACGATCCTAAAAGATACTCTGCTCGTGTCGTAGGAGTTGACAAAGTTAGCGATATTGCTGTCTTAGAGATGGCTACTACCTTAGGACAGAGCAAAATAGAAAACACCCCATCACTATCTTGGGCTGACAGCGACAAAGCTATGCCAGGGCATGAAGTTTTTGCTATTGGTCATCCAATGGGACAACAATGGACAGTAACACAGGGTATTATTAGTGCTACTAAAAAACGTTCAATGAACACTTGGCAAGAAGTTATACAGACAGATGTTAGTATTAATCAAGGAAACAGCGGGGGACCATTGTTTAACCAAAAAGGAAAAGTTATTGGTGTTAATGCGTTTATTTTTTCAGCTAACGGAGGCGGAAGCATTGGTGTTAATTTTAGTGTTGCTAGTAATGGTGCTAAAAATATAGTCAATGAACTTATTAATACTGGAAAAATACGCAGGGGAATAATAGGCGTAGCATTTGTAGCAGATCCTGAAGTTGGCGGAGTAGTAATAAAGGAATTAGATAGTGATGGCCCTATGGATAAAGCTGGATTTAAAACTGGTGATATTATACAAAAAGTTAACGGATTTAATATTAGATTTCCACGGGATGTTGGAAAAAGCATGGATAATGTAAAACCTAATCAAAATATAGATATTCAGGTGTTGCGTCACGGAGTAATAATATTAAAATCAGTTACTACCAGTGAATTACCAGATAATTAATGCAGGCTTACCCAGGCTCCACCTGCATAGGCTTGGAGTTTGCTGAGTGTAGAATTATAAATAATCATTCCATTTATCGCTGTTAAATTGTTACGTTGGGTAGTTGTAAGGCTTTGAGCAACTATTGGGGCTGATACCTTAAAATTACCAGTGGGATCTATCGTTAAGTCTCCGGTTATTCGTTCTGTTTTGCTCATAAGTTAATCCATTAAACTGTGTTTTATATATTTAGCATAGATCTAAAGCCCGTTAGATCCATTGCTTCAAAGTTAGCCAATGTTTCCCAGCTTTCAGGGGTATAACCAATAAGTGGATTAACATGTATAAATCTTTGATCTTTAAACTTCTCAGCAATCTCATATATTTGATTTATCCAATTATCTGAACTAGTTATTAATGCATCTGAAGGTGCGTAATTTGCAGTACCAGAATATATGTTATTGATTAGATTTGTTTCACTTACTAAGTCAAATCCAATTAAGAATATATACGGAACTCCCTCTGCGGCCGCAAGTGCTATTGCATTTGGTCCACTGCTAAATCCAGTATATTGGGGCATTAATGCTCTAGCACCGCTTCCACGTATAATATTACTTTCTCTAGTATAATGCAAGTTATTCTCTGAATATCCTGACTCTTGTATCTCACGTGCCATAGCGGCATCAGTACTTACTAATACATCTGGCGTAAATTCATTATATATTCGATTACAAGCATATACACGACCGCATGCAGACAATTCACTAGGAGTTACATCTAACCTAGTTTTTCCGTTACCTAATATAAATGCAAATTCAGACATAATCTTATAAAATATTATTTATTTTGTTTATAACAGTGTTTAGATTTATTTCTGTAAACGTAGATAGCATGTTACGCAAGTGATCACGATTTGCAATAAGTCTTGGTAAATTGTTATTCCATAGATTATACACTGTATCATATTCATTAAGCAACATTGCATTGTCTCGTATAGCTTGGTGTATACGCATTGTAGGGTCAGTAACAATATCATAACTATGATCAACAGTATCTCTAAACATATCAAATCCTAGACTTTCTAAGAACTCTACTGTTCCTGCGGAACTACACATAATAGGAAAATGCAAAGCATGAACACTATTTGCAAACTTCTCTGTTATAAACACTGGCGCTGGATTTCCTGTTTCCTCGTCCGCAATAGACGTTTCATTAACTACTTCTACCATTGTAGTAGAATAAAGGCTACGTAGATAATGATCAAAATTCAGTGCGTTGTTACAATGTCCTAACTTATTATAAGTATTCCATCTAAAGAACTGACTACCCCACCAGGGCTGACTAAGCAATTGTTTATAAGTTGGTTCAAGTTTTATATCGGGCGGAGTAGGCCAATAACATCCATTTTTTACTAGCATTGATAATGTATTAAACTCTTGAGCCAAGTGTGTTTTAATTCTCATCTCGCCTCGTTCTAAATTACCATAGTGCATAAGACATGCCGCTGTATATACCCTACTGTGTCTAGGACCAAGTGTTAAAGATATCCAATGATTACTATTTTCGTTAGGAGATTTATCAATATCATCTAATTTCAAATATTGATCAGCTTGTAGCATAAATTCTGATCCCCACCATATAACTTCAATGGATGGATGATTAAACGCATTTGGCTCAGTGCCTATCCACCAAAGTTTAGCATTACATGATTCCAGTTCATTAATAATACGTTGCCTAGTTTTATAATGTGTTAGATCTAAACTGAATATAACTGTTAAGGAATCTTTAAAAAATAATATATCCTTATTTCCGTCTATATCATTGCCACTATGGTTATAGTAAAATATATGTTTAGTAGGCAAGTGAGGAATTATATTTTTTAGTATTTCATAGAAATCCTCGTCCCACGGGCGTCTAGCGGATATTTGCATAATAATACTTATTAGTCAACAAAAAGGGTGGGAAAATTAATCCCCACCCCTTAATGCCTTAACAAATATCAGATATTAGCTAAATGTAATATTTGACATTGCAACTTCGCCCAAGTAATCACCGGCGTTACCAAGAGATGACGCTGTGTTGGATAGCTCTACATAACCATAACGTGTCATGAAGCTAACTACTGGCTCGAAAGTCGACGGATCAAGTACTGTTCCACTGCTCATTAGTGGGATGTATGGGCAATAAAATGCCGCTGCATCAGTTTCGCTTGAACCTTTGTAACCAACTAGTACTGCTGTCGAATCAGCAGCGTATGAATCTACATAAATCTTCATAGCGCCATTGAGTGTACCAACGAACTTAGTGTTTGTTGGTGCTTCAAAAGTACCTTCTGTTGTACGTGCAAATGCGCTTGTTGAAGCGGACTGAAGTACTGTAAGTGCTTCAGGACTAACAACTGCCCAGTTACCAGCGCCACGACGTGTGCGCTGAGCAATTTTGTTTGCTGTACGGTTAATTAACACTGAAAGTGCTGCATGCTCATCACCAACATAAGTCGCTGTACCGGACACTGTTGCCTGGTTGAAAGTTTCTTCTGTTGCTGCGAGTGAACGAAGGGAACCAAGAACTTCTTGGTCGATTTCAGCAGTAATCTCTTGTGCCAAAGCGGCCATGATTTCTGCTTCAACATCGATACCGTGCATAGACTGTGCGTCTTGAGCGGCTTCAAATGTCCAACGAGCTTGTAGCTTACGTGTTTTTGCTTCAACAGGTTGCTTGAGGATTTGGATGGAAATTTTCTTTCCTCCGCCGCCTTCTTTGCCTGCTGTGGTTTCAGCTTTACCAGTAGTTAAACTACCGGAATATGCTGTAGCAATTTTAAATGGGCTAAGTGCTTCATCACCTGCTAGTACGTCTGTATCAAACGGCGAACTCGCTGTGGAGTCTGCTGCTTCTGCATAACGAACACGTAGTGTGTGAATCTGGCTAACTGGGCCCTGCATTGGTTGAACACCAACAATTTCGTTGGCGATAACTGTTGGCATAACACGACGGATAACAGGTAAAATAACTCTGTTTAGTGTTGCCATGTTACCAGAAGTTGTAGCACCGGATGTTGCTGCTTCTGATAGGTAGCTGCGTGTGTTTTCTAAAACAACGCTCATTGCGCTGCGGCGGTTGCCTTCTAGACCTTCTAGAAGAGCATCTTTTGTTGCGCCCCAACGGCCTTCTAATAGTACGTCTGACATTTTATTGTCTCCTAGATACGTTTATTTTAAGCCTGCCAATTTACGAAGTTCAATAACATTAGTGTCATCAGACTTAGTATTTTGGTGTTTTACTTCTTTGTCACCTGTAACTACTTTACGACTTTCTGCAACCATCTGCTTTTCAGCTTTTGGGGCAGCTTTGCCGTCTAGTACTACTGGAAGATAACGATCGTATGCAGCTTGTAGTTTGCTGGTTTGAACGCTCTCTAGAAGGTCGCGCATTACTGCGCCTTTGTCTTTATTGAGTGGCTTTAACAAATTGTTCATGACTTCTTTGCGTTGTGTTGTTTCAGTAATCATGTTAATTTCTTTTACCTTGCTCTCAACAAGTTGATCTTTCTCTGCAATTGCGACTTGTGCTTCTGTTAGTTTAGCTTCTTTTGACTCCAAAGATTTTTTAAGTTCTTTGATTTCTTGATTTTCATTAAGATAGCTTGCACTAAATTCTGCTGCAATTGATTCAAAAACTTTACGCCCAAAGGTATTTTCTTTGGCCGTACCGATATCTTCGCGTAATTGAGTGATCTCGGCTTTTAAATGTTTGGCTACGGATTCTTTAACAAGTGTTGCAGATGTTTCAATAAACTTCTGCTTGAGTGTTTTAAATTGACTACGTGCTTCTTTAACTAGTCGAACTTTAGTTTCAACAACATCTTGACGATCCTGTTGGAAATCTGAAATTTCTTCTGCTAATTGGGCTGTAATGAATTCTTCTAATTTTGCGACATGCTCTACTTGGGCCTGTCTGTCAGCATTGAGTTCATTTATCTCTTCTGCTAACTGCTTGACTAAGAATTTATCAAAAGTTTCTGTAACGCCCTTCATTTGACCGACAAATTTTGCGCGGTCTTCTGAAAGATGTTTCTTCTCTTCTGCAAATTCAGCTAACTCAGTTGTTAAGCTCTCTGTAACCATTCGATCCAAAGCTTCGACCATTACGGATTTATCATGCTCATAACGTTGAGCAAATTCCTCACGGAGTTCTACTCTGACCTGCTCTTTAGATTCAACTAACTTAGATGCCCATGCCTCTTCAATTTGAGTACGGGTTTCTTCGTTGATCAGGTCACTATCCAATAATGGTTTGATAGCATCTAGCATTTTGGTCTCCTAGATCTTAAGATCCTTGATAAGACGCATTACTTCGTCCTTCAAGTATTTTTGTACTTTAGCATTGCCACTTGCTTCTTTGGCCATTTCAAGTACAGTGTGCCCATTGCGCATATTAAGCAATCCTTCATAAATTGCTTTAGGATATGCGTTTGGAGCACTTGGTTGTGCCACAATATCTACTGTGACAATCTCGAAACCTGCAACGTTTCCGGTAGATTCATTGACTTCGCCACTGCCTCTACTGCTTACGCCCAGTTTAACGTTACTTTCCAACATAGTCTTAACTAATTGACCCATTGGAGTAGGTAATATCTTTAATTTTCCAAAGCCGTTTGGCCCATCCATCCACATGCTTTCTATCATATGGCTGACCCGATCTAAATTAATCTTTAGATCATCTGGATGATCAACCTCACCTAGCACACTATTGCCAGTCGAGACTTGATCGTTGAGTTGCTTGACGGCATTGGAAATTTCAGTAACAGGGTAAACACGCTCGTTTGCGTTTTTTACCCCGCCCTGAATACAAATGCCTTTCATATAGAGATCCTTACCATCGTTGGCAGACTCTGTTACGATTCCCGCTTGATCGAACGTAAGGGTTTCTCTAAGATAGTTCATATACGATTCCTATCTTACGCTGTTGCTTTTGGTTTAGGTGCTGCAACTGGTTTAACTTTTGCACCTGGCTTATTAACGTTACCAGCATCATGAACTTTTGCTGTTGCTGCTTTTGATCCTGAATTTTCGCCACCACTTGAGCTAGCTGCTTTGCCGCCCATGTCATTCTTACTAGCAACTGTTGAATGCTTGTTTACGCTACTTGGCTCAGAAGTTACTGCAGCAGGAGCTTTCTCTGTGTACTCACGTACAAAAGTTTCGTCCATTTCTTCTGCTTCGTCCATTTCTTCTTCTTCAGGATCCATGTCCATTTCTGGCTCGTCCATGTCCATTTCTGGTCCCATGTCCATCTCTTCTTCACCTTCGTCGTCGCCCATTAACTTTTCAAATTCTGCTTTGAGTTCGTCAAGTGCATCTTCGAGATCAACAACGCGATCTTCCATTTCCTCTTCGCCGTCGTGAGCTTCAAGAGCAAGACCTTCTTCGTCTGCTGAAATATCGTCAATCATTTCCTCAGCGGCATCGCCACCAAGTTCTTCGTCGAAATCACTTTCGTCGAAATCACTTTCGTCAATTTCTTCGTCTGTTTCTTCTACTACTTCTTCAGATTCATCAACTTCTTCATCTTCATCAACTACTTCTTCTTCGTCAATTAGTGATTCGTAAATACTTCTGGACTTGTCCACGATAATTTCGTGAAAAAGTTCTTTAGCTTGATCGGTCTCTTCTGAGATGATAAGCTCAATTAGCTCATTAAATTTGTCGGACATGCTTAAGACTCCTTGTATATGTTTAAGGCATTATAAACTATTTAACTACATAGTTAATATGTAGTGGCGAACAGGGCATTTTTGCCCCAAAAGGGTAATTTTTGGGAATTTAAGGAGATTTTCTTTAGATATTAGACAACTTCTGGCGCTGGAGCTCCAAATTGTGTTTTAATATCACCAAGGCTATCCTGATACTCAGATGTTTTTACATCACGAAGTTTGCGAAGTCTAGAAATTTGTTCAAGGGTAAGTCTAGTTTTACGAGTATCGGGCTTTTCAGCACGACTTAAATCCCGGGCATTGTCATGCCTAGGGTTATCTTCGTCTTCAGTAACAAAATCTTTAAGTAACACAGTAGTCTCCTTGTTACTGTATTTATTACGTAACTGGAGGAGTTGCTGGCTCTGGAACTGGGCTATCAACACCAGCGGCATCTAGAGCACCGTCGCCGCCTTCTTCACCGCCACCTGCTGCATCAACTCCCTCTTCAGGAGGTGCTTCTGGTGCAAAGTTTTCAAGGTCTGTTTCTATTCCGCCTGGGGTAATACCTACACTGCGCATATTTGGAACATCAGCTGTCGGAGCTTCGATGTTTTCTTCTTTCCAAAGTTTAGTGTTATCGCTCATCTCTTCTTCAGACATTCCTAAATAACGCTGTAATAGGAAACGTTTACTCAAGTATGGGAAAGCCTCGAGTTGGGTAAATGTGCTAATCCTAGAACCATCCATTTCAGTTTCACGATATTTGCTAAAGTTCTGTGGTTCGTTAAAGCGTAGTTCAAAACTTGAGTTGTCTAGTTCGAACCCGCGCCATTTAAGAAACATTTTAAACTCTCGATCAAATGTCTCTGCAACTAAACGCTGAAGTCTTTTGCAATATTCGTTAAAGCGATGTTCCTGTATAAGTGCAGTGCCAACTCGTCCATCGCTGTATGGTTGAGCACTGTCATCTGGACCTGTGGGCAAATAGCTACTAGGGATACGCAATCCTCTATATAATTTATTAGTAAAGTACTTCAAGTCGTCAATCTCACCAAGATTAGTTCCGCCTGGTAACGTCTCAACTTTTGACCCTCGGCCTTCTGCCGTTTGTGGAAAGAAGTAATCTTCATTAGTGCTTAGTGGATTATATGTGGTATCCATAATACTCGAGCCGCCGCCTGTTTGGCTTGGAATACGTCTTTGATGTATTTCGTTTTTAACACGCTCAACAAATGCCATGGCCATGTGTGCTGGCATGTTACCAACATCTACGTAGAATACACGGCGTTCCGGCGCACGTTGGATACGATAGATAATAATAGCATCCTCAAGTAATTCTTTTTGCTTAAAAACTTTAAATATGTTTTCAAGAATACTGTTACCAAATGGCCAGTTAGCATCAAGACCTTCTGTTAGACTGCAATGCACAACGTGATTAGCATCAACGGCTGTTTCATTAATGCTTCTATCAAATCTACCTGAACTTGAACTTTGGCTACCATAAACAGTGCTTGCTTGTATATACCCACTCTGCTTGTGATCACCAGATCTATGATAATCGTCACCAGATGTTAATTGAGTGGCAGTTAAGTTTTCAAAATTAGGGTTAATGTTTTTAATAACATATTGTTCAGGTTTTTTGCCTTCGCTTTCATTAACAATAACTTTGTTAACATCAGTCATCTCAACCCAGGACCATTGGAACGTTTCAGGATCACGTATAAACACCTGATCTCCGTACTTTAGTGTATTGCGAAAGATCTTAAAAACACGTTTGTTAAATTCGTTTAAGTTATTCCAATTAAGCAATTGTTTTTTAATAGTATCAATTTCATTGTCGCTGGGTGCTTCACTCCATTTAATGTCAAACGCTGTGCCGTTCTCTACGTTAACTTGTGTACAAAACTCTGAAAGAATATCTAATGCACTGTTCACTTCACTGTCAACATCCATGTTTTCATATTGACTGTAACGTTGAACACGGTTTGTGTGTCCAGTATAAACTTCTGGTAAGTGACTAGCATAGTTGCTATACTTTGCAGAAGCATCGGCTGAATTTGAGGCAGCATTAGTTAGCGGACTTAAATTTACTGTTTTAAAATGTTTTTTCCAGGACATGACTTATTATAGCACCTTTATGTTATTTAACCTAATTTAATTTAACTATTGATTCATTATAGCTTGTTGAACTACTTTCGCATTATTGTCACTTGATTCTCTAACTTGCTTAGTTAGCTCTTGTATTAACGCAGGAGTGGATCTCATTGCCTCAGCAACATCATCTGGTATTGCTTGGGCATTAGTTAGAGCATTGTCGCCATCATGCGTCTGAAATGCTGCTGTAGCGGCATCTAAAGTTGCTTGCGGATTAGTTACATCTGGCAGAGCATCTCTTGAAACTGTTGACCGTGCTGATTCATCAGCTGGTACAGCGGCATCAGGCGTGGGGATTACCGCCGGGCTGGCTTGTCCGGGGCTTCCTAATTTGAATGCGTCCTGAAAGCCTTTTGTTGCAGATTTAGTAAGATCCATGGGTTCGGTTGTTTGAAGATAATTTCCCACTGAGTTCTTAATACCGTCGCCTACTCTATCAAAAAACGATTTTTCAGAATCAGATGTGTTAGTAATAGCATTAGTCGCATTTGCTAAACCGTTAATTGCTTGGGTGGCAAAATTTAACCCTGTATTAAACGCACTAGATGTCATTACTCCACTTACGGCTTTATCCATTGATATTGCTAAATCCCTTGCTGCTTGAGCCATTCGAACAGCGTTATCATCAAGTTCACTTGGTGTTTCTTTTAAACTTTCAGTATCTTTACCTATTTTACCAATGGTATCGTTTGCCACTTTGTTAATAGTTTTTTCTACGGATAGAAATGCGCCCGAAAATGCATTAACTACTGGCCCAGTTGCACCCATTGCACTAGCTTTAACTATTTCCTGTATACTTTTCAATTGTCCTTTGGTTATTGTGGCCGCGGCTCCATGAAGCGAGTCAGTAAATTCTAAATTTCCATTCTTAATACCAGCTATAGTGTCTTTTAACCCTTGTTCATAACCAGGAAGTTCGCCCAATAATGCACTTGACTCAGCAGTAAATGTATCTCCCCCAGTTAGGAACATTTCTTTAATAGCTTGCCCAGATCCAGCTACCATGTCTTCTGCCTGGGCAATCATTAGCTCAGCAGCTTTACGTTGCTCGGGTGGAAGATCTAACAAGGCCGCTTGTAACTGGGCATCTTTCTTTAATGCTTTTTGTTTTTCACGCTCTGCTTCTAACGTAACCCCGTTATATTGTGCCATTTGTTTTTGTTGAGTAGTAAGTGTCATAAAAGACTTGTTAAGCTCACCAGTGTCTAATTGATCCATGTTTTGACCAGTGGCTGCTAAGTCACCCATAAATTCAGCTAACATAACACCTTGCTGTTCAAACCCAATGCCCATACGCAACATTTGTGCGCCGTATTCAGTTTGCATTGACTTATTATTTTTAGCAAATATCCTACCACCTGCTTCAGTAGTTCCACCAAACGCAGATAATGAGTCGCCAGCTTTCTGAGCAACGTTTGCCATCATTTCAGTACTAAGCCCAGCTTGGTTAGAAATTTCTCTAAACTTCATTAAACTATTGCCGAAACTTCCACCTGACGCCGAAACTTTCTCAAACTGTTCTACATTTCTTGACAATACGCCAAGCAATAATCCAAATGCTGAAGCGGAGGCTGTTGCTAAACCACCAAGCATTGTTCCTAAAACTGGAATAGACTTAGTGGCATGACTTGCTACATCGCCTAGCTTGCTGATGCCTTGTCCAACAGAATTAAGCATGCCACTTGTACTGGTGCTTTGACTTGCTAACGCTCCGAAAGTAGCAAAGACTCGATTGGATGCATTTGCAAAGGCGTTTCCGGCATTGCTGGCTGACTGGCCTGCACTACTAAATGCATCCCCAGTGCTAGAAGCTGCGCCACCTAGCGCACCTAATCCGCTGGCGGCACTTTTAGCCTTTTGGTTAGCCGCATCGAATCCACCGCCACTTGCAGAACCGCCTCCTCCGCCTTTTGATTGAGCGTTAATTGCTCCAAGGATTGCATTTAAGGTCGAGTCTTGAGCCGCATTTTCTGCGTTTACTGTCCCAACTCCAGGTATGTCAACTGTAACTGCCAAATCTCTGATCCCCATTATGTACGCATATAAATACATGTGTACAGAAAATTATCGTATACTGTATTTACCCTAGGAGATTACTCAAATTGAGCGAAGAAAACACAAATCCAACTGATATGCAAGATTTTTTATCGCAGACTCAGCAAGCACAACCAGAAAGCAATCCTCTAAGCAGTTACATGCGAACTCCGCAGATTTATTTTTCATTACCAAGCAAGGGAAAATACTACGGCGTCAATGCTATTGACATGCCTATCAATGGAGAACTCCCAGTGTTAAGCATGAGTACTAGAGATGAGCTTATTTTAAAATCACCTGATGCACTGATGAACGGACAGGCGGTTGTTGATGTTATACAACACTGTATTCCCAGTATTAAAAATGCTTGGGAGATGCCTATTGTTGATTTAGACGCTGCATTAATTAGTATTAGAATTGCTAGTTATGGAGAGCAAATGGGTTACTCAAGTACTTGTCCAGGATGCAAGGAATTTAGTGAGTATGAAATTGATCTTAAAAACTTCCTACAAGTTGGTGTTGATTTAAGCAAATACGAGGAAACCATTGAATTTAAAGATCTTAAGATTAAATTAAAACCACAGTCGTTTAAAAGCTCAAACGCTACTAATCTAGAAGTGTTTGAACAACAACGCTTGCTTGCGGTTGTTAATGACGAGAGTTTAGATTCTGAACAAAAACAGGATAAGTTTAACGTGATCTTTCAAAAGATGACTAGCCTAACTGTTAGGAATATTATTGGTAGTATTGAATACATATTATTGCCAGACGGAACAAGAGTAACTAATACTGGATTTATTGATGACTTTATCACTAATAGTGACCGCAGTGTATTTGAAACAATTGAAAAGCACCAAGCATCAATTAACGATCAAATGCCCAACAAAACAGTAAAGACTACTTGTCCGGATTGTAATAAAGAATACGAAACCCCATTTACGTTTGACCAATCAAATTTTTTCGCATTAGCCTCTTGACCTTGGCAAATGCCGAAATTATTAAGAAACTAGAAGGCATGGATCAAGAGGCCAAAAACATTAAGAAAAATTTATTTGAGTTATGTTGGTACATGCGGGGAGGAATATCATTTGCAGAGATCATGCAGATGGGTGTAACGGACATACCATTAATGCACGATGTAATTGAAAGTAATCTTGAAACTACAAAAAAGACAGGAATGCCGTTCTTCTAGTTAATTGAGTTCATTTGTCTCTGGAGTGTCTGTAGGTATAAACTCACGTGGATCCAAATTAACGTTGTTATTAACAACATGAGCTGAATCGTTTTTATGATGACATATTAATTTACTGTCATATGAAAAATCAAAACCCATGTCAGATGCTACATTGCAAAATGCTAAAAAAGCACTTTCCAGTTCTACTCGTTTTCTTTTATCCATTAGTTATATAAGTCCGGATCTCTGCCTAGTCCCTTGGGTCGACAAGGATGCACTTCTAATACACAGTATTTTTCTTCAGGCTCAGACTCTTTAAGCATCATTACTATTTCATTAGCTTCAGAATCAGAGCTAGCGTGTAACAAGTCTTTTTCTTTAGCTACTACATAAGTTGTTGTTGTCATTAATTAATTACCTCCCACACTTAAAAAGTTGGTCAAGTATTTAAAACGTATCATAGACCATTATAATACGTTTAATTTATTTGTCAACCAGAACTAAGAGATGAACTACGTTCATCCAACACTCACTGGCGTTCGTGTTGAATTTTATTTGATATTAAATATGTTACATTAACCGGAAGTTTTCAGTCAGACGGAACCAACTTCATGGTTCCATCTTTTGAATTACATTAACCCTCGTTAACAGCCTTCATGGAAATAGGTATTTTACACTACTCATTGGGCTCTGATCTTTCCCAACCTACATCGACATCGCTTTTTACAGCTATCCCTCGCTTCGTTCCTGTTGCTAAAGGGTTTTCATGAGTAATATGTGTTGTTCGAATGTCAGCAGGGCATTCTACGTCGAACCCAGGGTTCACAGAAACAACGTGTACGTGTGCAGGGAGCGCCTGCGTTTTCCACAATCCAAAGTAACCGATGGATCAATCTTATGTGCTGATTATGAGGGTTCTGTGTGAGCCTGTTTAGTCTTGATTTGATTCGTTAATGACGTGCTGGCTTTGGTGGACTCTAACTCTTATTTGTCCGTTATACCATTCGTCAGATTCTAATACCTTGTGCCTAAACTGTTCTCTTGCTTCTACGTAACTACACTCTGCCTTGCTGTAACAATAGTAGAGTATTTCACGGGTAAAGCAGCTTTTGCCGAGTGCTTCGATGTCTGCCGTTAAATCGTTCGATGAGCCGTAATATGTTTGCCAATCTGAGTCTATTTTTTCTTTTATCTTTTTTCTTTTCTTTGTGCCATTCTTTAACTTAACTATACGATACTTGGTTTTTGCAAATTTTGCAAGTTTTTTTCCAATATATCTTTTACCTGATTCGGTATTAGTAACGATATACACAAATCCCACACAATCTTCAGGAAGTTCTGTTATAAGTTGATTTTTATGTGTCCAGTCTGTCATTGTGTGTCGTATATATATGCCTTATTATTTCTAAATTGCTTAAATGTGAATCATACTACCTCTACGTCAGTGTCGTAACTAGTAAATCCATTTTCTTTAATAACCTTCATTAAGTTATTAACCCGCCCAGCTAGTTCATCCTTGTGACTAACTAGCCATACGCTTTTGTTCCTGTCTCTCGCCATTTTTTTAAGTACTGCAAGGGCACTCTCTACTCCGCTTGCATCCATTCCACTGTCAACAACTTCGTCAATAAACAGCAAGTTAATAGGATGGTATAAACTTTCCCAAACGTCTCGGAATGCCCAGCTAAGACTTAAAATTAAACGATTACGCTCTCCACGTGACAGGTTATCAAAGTCCAAGTCCCTGCCTAATTCTTGTATTTCTACAGATAAATCATTCATAAACTTAACACTATGTGGCAACCCCATTTTGTTAAGATAGTAGGTAAGTCTAGTATTTAAGAACGCTAAGTTCTGATCAATAATTCGTTTACGTATAAAGCTGTCTTTGTTTGTTAATAGTTTTAACAAGAACTCCTGATGGTCCTGCATATTAGTTAAATCGTTAATAGTGTCCCAGGATACTTCTTCAACACCAGTTTCAGTCATTTCTTTGATCTGATCGTCATAAGGATCTTCTTGATTCTCACGTTGCTCTAGCTCTTTTTTAAGTGCGTCCAAGCTAGTACGATGATTGTAAGCATCTTGCAGTGTATCATAAAAAACTGTGGGAGCAGACCCAATATTGCCAATCTCTTGAATTACTGTAATGTATTCTTGACGTTTTGTGTTATTGTCGTTTACATGTTCTTCAGCATCATGTTTCTGAGATGTTTTACTCTCAACAATAGTCTGCTGTTTGTCATCATGAATCTCTTGCCCGCATGCATGGCATTTATGCTCTTCAAGAAGCTGTATCTCTTTGTCTAACTTAGAAACTAACTTATGTTGTTTGGAATCATCCTGATCTAAACTAGTAATCCAACGCTCTGCTTCTTGTAATGTTTTTTGTTTAGTGTAAAATTCTTCTAATAATTTATGATTAGCTAGTTCAGAATCAATGTCAACATGTCCGAGATCTTCAATGCCTGTTTTTAAATTTGCAACATCCTCCTGGCGTTTTAACAGCCATAGACGTTGTCTCTTCTTAGCACTCTCAATCTGCTCTTGAATTCTAATGTTTGCGTCTTCAACTGCTTTAATACGAAACTCTTCTTGAGTAATAACGTCTTTAGTCTGTTTCGCAAGATCTTTAAGAGCATCTGCTTTCTCACTAAGCAAAGTAATACCCAGCAACTGCTCTATAATAGCACGTTGATCGTTTGCTCCTAAACTTAAGAAAGGCTGAGTATAAGTGTTTAACGCAACAAGGTGCTTAAACATATCATGACTCATGCCAAGCATACGCTCAATCTCTTTCTGTGTTTCTCTACTGTCGCCCTGTTGGGACTCAGTGCTTTCCTGTTCGTGGTTAGCAATAAAGTATTTTAAGACATTAGGTCTGCGACCACGTTCAAGCCTATAATTAATGCCGCTAACCTCAAAATCAACAGTACACATCATGCCTTTACTGTTAGTTTTATTAATTAAGTTATCTTTCTTGATATTAGTTAAGGCTTGACCGTAAAGAGCATAACTGAGTGCGTTGATGATTGTGGTTTTACCCGTGCCATTCCTGGCGCCAGAGTCATCACCTCCTTGGTCATAGTTAGCACCAAGCACTAACGTTAAGTCTTTACGGTCAAAGTCTACAGCCTGGGTCTGATTGCCCACGCTCATGAAGTTTTTTACTGATAGTGCATTAATTTTAAACATATTTTATTATACTATAAATTCCTGTAAATGTCTAACATCAACTGTCTGTCATATTGAGCAGTTTCAAGTTGAGTTAGGTGGCTAGTTACTATGCTATCAACACTTTCAAAGTTTACTTCTCCATTAAACGATTGTGCATGCTCTTCAAGATCAGTCCTCTGAATTAAACTAAGCTCACGCAAGTTATACTGTGGAATAAACTGCTCTTTAATAAACGTTGCTTCCTCGTAACTTATGTCAACATCAATTTCAACACGACAATACATGTTAGATAGCAGTAAACGGTCTGTATCTTCAAGTATTTCACTGAGTCGAAACTTTCTATACTTGGGAGCATCTGGCCAGGGAATGTAAACTGGATCCTTGCCCCAATCCAATACCATACAGCCACGGTCATCGTCGCCAACGTCAGCGTAGTTGTGTGGGAAAGCATTACCAATGTATGTAATGTTCTTGTTAGTTTGACGCTTATGGAAATGACCAGTAAACACTGTCTCACATTTAAGATCATCACGACGCAAATCACCAACATCAGGCATTTGCACCATAGCGTTCATATAGAAACTAGGAAGTTCAAAGTGCCCAAACATATATTTGGCTTCGACCTTCTTGATCTTTTTATGCTCGTCGCCAACTAGCCAGGGTGTAATGCAAACATCATCAACCGTTGTAATCTCGTCAAACAGTCTAAGGTTTTCATACTTCTTTGCCCAGACAACACTGTTCATCTCTCGAGTGTCACGGTAATGCTCGTCGTGGTTACCAGGTATAAAGATAATCTGATCAAACGCCGCACTAAGTTTATCAATAGCTTGTACACTATAGTTTAGTGTGCCAATCTGAAGGCTAGCACGATTATTATGCCAATCACCCAAAAACACACAAGTTTCACAGTTTTGCTCTTTGCCAGTTTTAATAACAAATTCTACAAAATCTAAACAATCTTGGTTGTGTGTGCGGCTATTTGATTTTAATCCAAAGTGAATATCTGTAAAGAATATCGCTTTTTTAAATAGGTTCATTTTTTCTGTTTTACTTCTATGGTAGTTACTTTAGGAGGAGTTAATTTATCTAAGTCTGCTAGAGCTTTCATCTTATCTTGATTCTCGCTCTGTCTGGTGTAACTTGGATTTAATCCATTGTGCTCTAGGATGTCATCACGAATACGCTGACCCTTCTTTTCAAGGTTTAATACCCTAGTAAAACTATTAGTCACAGCCGCAGTATAATAAGCAAACGGATTATCACTCTTGCTTTCGTCAAACTGTAACCCAATTCGACTTAGTTGAAGCAATCCTGCTCCCTGCATTTCGTCGTTATAAGTGTAACCACGCCAGTTGCTCCTGCTTGCATAACGCTCAACTAGTTTTATAAACATCATAGCAAGTTTATCTGTCATCCCGCCATGTGTTTTACTAAAGTTCCCGTTTTGCAACCCGCCTTCCCAGTGACTCTTACCTACACAAATTAATTCATCGTTCTCGTTAAACTTCCAGTGCTGAAACGGAGGAAAATTACATTGTGTATGATGATCTGCAACTGTTTTAGGTGTTTTCTTCCTGCCTGGTTGCAATGGAACATGATCAAACGTCATAATTCTAAAGATTAAGTCTGTTTTTGGCACTTTTTTCCAATCAATTAAAAATTCAGCTTGTTTTACTGACGTATTGCCACTCATATAAGTTTCCTCATAATTGTTTCTAGCAATACGGTCTGCACGATTTCGTTTAGCCTGTGCGACAGTTCTAATATTAATGC
>Ga0209710_1001436_pt1 | contig 18343 bp, 12 predicted proteins | sample ArcticOcean_MG_C_5_FD_187436 | JGI IMG/M metagenome (GOLD analysis project Ga0209710, IMG submission 187436) | Marine microbial communities from western Arctic Ocean - ArcticOcean_MG_CB4_138 (SPAdes) (version 2) | ecosystem: Environmental > Aquatic > Marine > Oceanic | place: Arctic Ocean...
GGGTGCCATCAATTATTGGTACTTCTACTCAAAGTAAAATGTTTTCTTTTTCAGCTTTTGGGCCAGGTGAAGGTACAAAAGCAAATGCAATTGGATTAAATACTTTAAGTAATAAAACCTCATCAAACATTGGTGGCGGAGCAGTTTTAAAAGCCGAACCTATTTTATTTAGCGGAGATCAAATCGCTGCAGATACACAAAGGGCATATGGAGTTGAGGTCTCTTATAATAACCTTACTCGAAAGTTTAGTATTGCTAGTGGATCTACAGGTGAAAGTATCCCTGCTAACTCTGCGGTAGGCGTAGGAGACGGAGGACAGGCTTCATCTAACATTGAGATTGGTCGTTTAGCGATTGTAGACGGAGTTGCAACGGCATCTGCAGCAGGCATCGGTGGAACAAGTGCTTTATTGGGTATAAATGCTACTGCAGCTATATCTACCGTTACGGCGGATACAGCAGGAAAGGGCTTGCAATCAACAGCAGCTACTTTAACAGGAAAAACTTCTAATGAAGATTTATCCGAAGATTTTTTCTTATCTACTGCTGCTGAAGAAACAATTTTTGTTGTCAATGTAAATGATATTACAGCAGCTATTACAGTGCCTGAAGGGGTATATAATGGTACGTCTTTAGCGACGGCTTTACAGTCAAGAATTAATCAAATGGAAGATAATAAAGGAAACACTGTTAATGGTGTTACTGTATCATATAACACAACTTCTAATTCTTTTACGTTTACTACTGGTACGACAGGTTTAAATAGTAAAATATTTGTATCTGGAAGTTCAAGGATGGGACTTAATAATTTAGAATTAGTTACAGGCACTACACCATCTTTTGTGGACATGGCAAATGCTACAGCTTCATCATCAACTGGACAGTCTTTGTATGTTAACGATGATGGAACAACAACAACCTTGGCTCCAGAGAGCTCTTGGACGGCAACTACTGATGGAACATTCGCGAAAGTTTTTTTAAGGCCTGGGGAGTTAACTTTTGATACTCAGGGTAACTTAGTAAGTCCAATTCAGAAAGTTGGTTATAAAGGTGATTTTGCTGCAGATGATGCAACAGGTGCAGCAGCATTGTCTATTGATCTTGATTTAAATTTTAGTGGATCGACCCAATTTGCATCTGATTTTAATGTGAAATCAGTAACACAAGATGGTCAAACTGTAGGAAAGTTAGATGGATTAAACGTTGCTGCAAACGGCTTAGTTAGTGCCAACTATACCAACGGATTAAACTTAGCGCTGGGTCGTTTAGTTATGGTTAATTTTAACAACCAAAACGGATTAAAACAAATTGGTAACGCAACTTATGTTGAAACTTCTGTTTCAGGTGTTGCTGATGTTGGAGAGGCTGGAGCTGATGGTTATGGAACCATTTTATCAGGTTCATTAGAGCGATCAAATGTTGATATTACTGAAGAGCTGGTTAATTTGATTACCGCACAAAGAAACTTCCAGGCAAATGCAAAAACTATTGAAACGAATACAACCCTTACGCAAGCAATTATTCAAATAAGAACATAATACTTATTTAGCTAAAGGAAAAACAAATGGATCGTAGTATTTATACAGCTCTTAATAGCATGAATATATTAAGAGACAATCAATCTGTTACAGCTCAGAATTTAGCAAACGTAAGTGTTGTTGGTTATCAAAAAGATGTTTCAATTAATTTCTCTTCAGTTTACCTAGATAGAGATAAGGGTATAGATCCAAGAGTTATGGCTCTTCAACAGGCGGGAGGGTATGATAGCACTCCTGGCCCAATGCAACAAACAGGAGCTCCTCTTGATTTAGCTATTGATGGAGGAGGTTATTTTATCGTCAAACCAGCAGGTGGAGTTCCAGCGATGTCTAGGCGAGGAGATTTTACGGTATCGGCTGATGGTACATTAAAGGATGGAACAGGAACACAAGCTTTAAATGTAAATCTTGAAGTTATAAATGTTCCTGCTCATCGAACAATTACCGTTTCTGGAGATGGTATTATTGAAATAGAGCCACTTAATGCTCCTTTAGGCCAGAAAGTAGTAGTTGGCCAATTAGCTACAACCTTTGGTTCAGAAGTTCCTTTAGCTAAAACAATAGATGGTTTTGTTAGGCCGATAGATGGATCTGTTCCAGCGCCTGATAATAGAACTGTTTTATTAAGTGGCTTTATAGAAGGATCCAATGTCAAGTCAGTAGATGAATTAGTTTCAGGTATAGACCAATCAAGGGCTTATGAAATTAATGTGAAGTTTGTCACTACTGCAAAAGAAATAGATGAAGCTACAGCTTCGTTAATGAGAATGCCTCAGTAATTTAAATTTATTCCAAATTTTGGCACATCACTTGCAGTCTTCTTATGTAAAATAAGAAGGAGCTTAATATGTCTAATGCAATGCACGTTGCAAAAACCGGTCTCAATGCACAAAATAGTAGAATGCAAGTTATAGCTAATAATTTAGCCAACGTAAATACAACTGGATTTAAAAGAGATAGAGCAAATTTTGAAACTCTTTTATACCAAGTCATTAAAGCTTCAGGTGCGCAAACGTCTGGTGAAACAAAAACTAATTCTGCATTTTCAGTTGGAACGGGAGTTAGAATTATCAACGCTGACAAATTATTTTCACAAGGAAATATAGTTTCATCAGAAAATTCATTAGATGTATCTGTTGATGGAGCAGGTTTTTTTCAGGTGTTAATGCCAGATGGCCGAATAGGTTATACAAGAAATGGTGCTTTTGGAAGAAACGCAGAAGGTTCATTAACCACAGCCTCTGGTTATGTTATTCAGCCAGAAATAGCTATACCTGAAGGTGTTACAAATATAAATATATCTGCTGATGGAATTGTATCTGTACAAAATCCAGGAGCAGTTGAAGCTGAAGAAGTTGGACAATTTCAATTAGCAGATTTTCCTAATTCAAGAGGATTGCAGCCTATTGGTCAGTCAATGCTTGTTGAAACTCCAGCAAGTGGTGTTCCTGTAGTTGCTAACCCATATGAAAATGGTTTTGGTAGTCTTGTGCAAGGTGCTTTAGAAAGTTCAAACGTAAATGTTGTCCAAGAACTAGTTGATATGATTGAAACACAAAGAGCTTATGAAGTTAATTCAAAGGCAATATCTGGTGTTGACGATATGTTAAGATTTATTAGTCAAAATCTATAAAATATAGAAATAATGATCATGAAAAAACTATCTATAATTTTTTTAATATTTCTTTTAAATGCATGCTCTACTTATGTAGAAGAAACAATTAATGCAGAATTTACTCCATTAAAACCATCTTTTGAAGAGTTTAATATAATTCCAGCATCTAATGGTTCAATTTATAGTGGAAGTTCTGCAGGCCTTTTTTCTACTGATAGAAGAGCGCATAAAGTAGGAGATATTTTGACGGTAACCTTAAATGAAACATTTTCATCTTCAAAATCAGTTACTGCTTCATCGAGTAAAGCCGATTCAATTGGCGCACAAGTTGGTCCAACAGGTTTACTTCGAAATTTTGCAGGTCTAGGTGGTAGCGCTTCAAAAACTAATTCATTTTCTGGAGCAGGATCAGCAGCTCAATCTAATTCATTGACTGGATATCTTTCGGTAACTGTTGTTAGGGTTTTTCCTAACGGCAATTTAGAAATTAAAGGTCAGAAAAAATTAAGGTTAACTGAAGGATCTGAATATATTAGAATTAACGGGATAGTTCGACCTCAGGATATCAGTGCAACCAACTACGTATCTTCAAGTCAAATAGCAGAAGCTCAAATAGAATACGTAGGAGCAGGATCTCTTGCTAATGAAGCTCGACCTGGTTGGGGTAGTAGATTGTTTAGAGCATTTTCACCATTTTAAGGTATAAATAATATGAAACTTTTTAAATTTATTATATTAATTGCTCTATTTGCCATTAGTTTATCATCTCCAATAAAAGCTGATAGGCTTAAAGATATGGTTAGCTTTGCAGGTATTAGGTCAAATCAATTACTAGGGTATGGTATTGTAGTTGGATTAGATGGAACAGGAGATTCAAGTTTAAATTTAACACTGCAAAGTATGCAATCAACAATATCACAATTTGGATTAGTTGTTGGAACAGGTGATTTGAGCGCAAAAAACTCTGCAGCTGTTATGATTACAGCTGATTTAAGTCCGTTCACAAAGATAGGTCAACAAATTAGTGTTACTATTTCTTCAATGGGTAAAGCAAAAAGTTTAAGAGGTGGAACGCTTTTAATGGCTCCATTAAAAGGAGCTGATGGTCAAACATACGCAATTGCGCAAGGAAATTTGGCTGTAGGCGGTTTTGGTGTTGAAGGGGCTGATGGATCTTCTATGTCAGTTAATATACCTACCGTTGGAACTATTCCAAATGGAGCAACTGTAGAGAGAATGGTTGAAACACCATTTATAAACTCAAAAAACTTTGTAATGAACCTTCATCTTGGTGACTTTACAACAGCCAATAGGATTACAGAAGAGATTAATAAAGTGTTCGGTCCTGATGTAGCTAAATCTCTTGATAAGACTTCAATTTCAGTCAGAGCTCCAAGTGATCCTGCTCAAAAAGTAAGTTTCATGAGTCTATTAGAAAATTTAGAAGTTGATCCAGCTTCGCCTGTAGCAAAAGTAGTTATTAATGCAAGGACGGGAACAGTAGTAATAGGCGGAGACGTAAGAGTTACTCCAGCAGCAGTAAGTCATGGAAGTCTGACCGTAAAAGTTAATGAAGATACAAACACAACTCCCGGTCAAACCTTGTATGACGATGAAGGAAATATTACAACAACTACTGATGCAACTACTGACGCTGACACAGATATTGAAGCTGGAGCAGACAAAGCATCGGCATTTGTATTTGATACAGGCACTTCGTTATCCGATATTGTTGATGCAATAAATGCTATAGGGACAACTAGTGCTGATCTGGTAGCTATTTTAGAAGCCTTAAGAGCTGCTGGTGCCTTAAGAGCTCAAATGATTATTATTTAGGAAAATAATTGATGGGAAATTCAATAATAAATTCTAATCAAATGAACGTTTATGTTGATAACGCTACTAGTAAAACATTATCAACTAATTTAGCAAATAAAAAAGCTGGAGAATTAAAAGATGTAGCAGAGCAATTTGAAGCCATTTTTGTTCATCAAATGCTTAAACAGGCAAGACAAAGCAAGCTTGCTGATGGCATGTTTAACTCTGAAGCTCAAGATACTTTCAATAATATGCTTGATATGGAGTACTCCCAAGTTTTATCTAAGAAAAGTAATTTTGGAATTGCTGATGCTTTAATAAAGCAATTCCAACCCCACTTACAATTAAAGGATACCAAGTAAATGGCATCTTTGTTTGAAATTGGTAAAACCGGTGTTCAAGCTTATAGACAAGCTTTATCAGTAACTGGTCAAAATATTGCTAATATTAATTCTGATGGTTATAACAAAAGAAGTGCTAACATAAGTGAGGTTGCTGGAGCATCAGGCGGCGCAACTAATATTGCGGATCAATCAGGCCTTGGCGTTCGTATAGATGGTGTAAGGCGGTCTTTTGATACGTTCTTATCAGACAAAACAAGAACTACAACTTCAGAGTTTAGCAAATTAGATAATTTTGTTACAAATTTAAATCAACTAGAAGATATGTTGTTGCCTGATGGAAGTGATTTAGGAACTTTTATAGGTAGATTCTTTAGTTCTCTTCAAGATATTGCTTCTCGGCCAGATGATTTAACAGCTAGGACTGTTGCTATTGAGACAGGAAAATCTGTTGCAAATTCTTTTAATTCTTATGATGGAACCCTTGAAAGATTTAAATCAAGTGCACTTAAGGAAACTAATAACAAAGTTGAAGAAGTAAATTTAAAATTAAAACAAATTGCTCAGATTAATGGTCTTGCTGCAAGAAGCGGTGCCTCTAATCCTTCAAATGATATACTGGATGCAAGAGATCAATTATTATTAGAATTATCAAAATTAATTAATTTCACAGTTGATTTAGGTAAATCTGGTGATGCTGAAATTAGACTTGGTGACTCAGGGAAAGGTGCTTTTTTAGTAGAAAAAACTTCTTATAGCGTGTTGACAGCTAGTGCAGATGAAAAAAATATTGTGCTCGAAGTTAATAGAAATGGAATTAAATCACCAGCAGCGTCTCTTTCAAAAGGAATTATATCAGGAATTTCAGAGTTTTATGGTTTAGTTAATACCGTCCAAAATGAAGTAAGTCAGTTAGCCAGTCAATTTAGCGATGAGTTAAATGAGATACAAGTTAGTGGCATTAATTTGAATGGGAATTCAGGAAAAGCAATGTTTTCTTATAATTCAATGTCACCAAAAATAAATTTAGAGAATAAATCTACGTTAAGTGTCGATATTATTGAAGGAAATCCTTATAAAATAAAGCAGGAAACCATTAATGCTAAATTTGTAGAAAACAGTAATTCATGGCAAATCAGTGATTCAAAAGGAATTAAATTAATAAATGGTAATAAATTGAATTTTGAAGGTTTTTCAATTGAAATTAATGGAAAACCTCAAAATGGTGATAAATTTACTATTTCCCCTGATGATACTACATCTGGTGCTTTAAAATTTATATTAACTTCTCCAGAAGATTTTGCTGCGGCATCTAAAACTCTTATCTCTGCTGATTTGACTAATACTGGTAGTACCCAATTAAACCTTCTTGGAACTGTTAATAAACCTCAAAATCAAGTGCCTTCAAAATTAGAAGATATTTTTTCAAATTCTTCTAATCCTTTGCTGGCTTCATCTTTTCTTAAAGATGGTCCTATATTTTCAATACCTACCTCAACTGATTCATTGATCCTCAGTTCAATAGGCAATCAATCTTCTGTTAATTTTTCTTTGTTCGATAATAATGTAAAGAGTTTGTCTAGTTTAAGTATCACATTAGCAAATGGAACTAATGTAAGTTTATCTACAAATATAACTGATCCTGGAAAAGGACCTCAATCAGTTGAAGAATTAGCTGATTTATTAAATGCAGGTTTAATGTTAGATGGAAAAAGTAAACATAATTTTAGAACTTATGGTTTATATGCATCTGGATCAAATAACTCTTTAACTATTGCTTCATCTATTTCAGATATTACATCGGGATCAATTATTGCTAGTGGAAACAGTTTTTCGCCTACTATTTCTTCTATAACTGCATCTTCAGCGCTAGCAAGTGATATTCAGGTTTTTACCAGAGACGGACGTCACGTCTCTGGTAAAGCTCTGAGTTCAAAAGATATTGCTGTTTTTTTAAAAGAAGAAAATGGATTTCTTAAAGATGCAGAATATAGAAACGATTATTTAAATAATGATTATAGAGGAATGGATCTAACAAGAAGAACAGTAACTGGTGATTATGTAAATGAATATGGAGCTTCTATAAGTTATGTGAAACAGGCGACTGATGCTGATGGATTATTTGTTTCTAAAAGTGCAACTTCTTTATCTGGATCTCTTAGTCTTGATGGTATTCAGTCTGTCTCAAATGATTTTGACTCCTATGTAACTATTACTAGTTCAGGCAATGATACCGGAATTAATTTTAGTGTTGTTGGGTATGATTTAGATGGTCAATATCAAACAGAGACGATTACTGGAGGTAATGCGACACAAGTTTTAGGTGCAAAGGTTTTTAAATCGATTTCAACTATAACTAGTAGTGGAAACGCCAGCGGCAATTTAACTATAGGATCTAAAGCAGTTGGTTATGATCTAAAAACAAATAACAGCAACAACACATTAGCGACTACTTCTGTGCCTATAGGGGCTTCAGCAAACTATATAGCTAACAAACTTAAAACTGATTTAGCTGGAACGGGTATTAATTTTAACGCAAGTACAAAAGCTATCATAGGCCCTTTAAAAGAAGGTGTTAGTGGTTTGTTTAGCTTTAAGCTTCAAGGAAAAAATATTGATTCAGTCAGCGTTAGTGCAACTATAGATGCAAGTGACTTGTCTTCATTAGGCAGGGTTATTAATCAGTATACTAGTCAAACAGGGCTTAAAGCTGTTTTGACCTCAGATTTTGATCAATTAATTATTATATCTGAAGATGGCTATGATATAGAGATGAGTGAAATAGTTGCTCCTTCAGATTTTAATATAAAAGTATTAAATGATAACTTTTCTGAATTAACTGAAGATCATATGGTTGATGTTAGTTCAAGTTTAAAAAAATCAGCGTATATTCGAGGTACAGTAAAATTTTATTCAACGAATAGTTTTACTAACCAGATTAATGCTGGATCGGTAAAAGCTGCTACTTTAGATTCATTAGAAAATGGTTATTTAGAAGTAGATAGAAACTCTTCAGGAGAGAGAGTTACTGTTAAACCTGTTGTTTTTAAAGAATTGGATGATAATCTTTCAAGTTCCGATGGAAAAAAAGCTATTGTTGGATTATCTAAATATGGATTAGATATTAATCAAAAATCATATAAAGTTAATGTTGAAGATGATGATAGTCTTTATACCTCCAATAATCCAGGAGGCGCAGGAAACATATCTTTAAATGGTCAACTTAGAAATGCAAATAATTTATCAGCCGTTGTTTCTATTTATTGTTCTGCTTCTGAAACAGGAAATGTATTTACTGTTACAGGCACTGATGCAGATGGAACAGCTATAACAGAAAATATTTCTGGTGTAACTTCCTCAAATACTGCTGTGGGTTCTACAAAATTTAAATCTATTACCTCTATTGTTTCTTCTGCTTCAGCAAGTGGTAACATTAAAATTGGAACAGTTGGACGATATGAAATTAATGATGATGATAGTCTAATAGAAAATGTTTCTGTTACATCAGCAGGTTCACTTACTATGGATGGTCCTTTGTCAACAGCATCTTATCTTGGTTCCAAAGTAAAAATTTCATCAAGTACAAATACTTCTTCAAATTCATTTTTGATAAGTGGAATTGATTTGAATGGTAAAATTATTTCTGAAACAATTACAGGATCTAATTCAAGTTCAGTAATTTCTTCTAATATTTTTCAAAAAATTAATTCTATTAGTGTTTCTGGATCTATATCAAGTATGATTAAGGTTGGTACCGTTGGTTCTGATGGTAATTGGAATGTAGCTATTGATGCTAACGCTCTTGAAATAAATTCAGCTCTAGAAATATCTTCCGCATTGGCGTCTGAATTGAGAATTGGAACACCCATATCGCAATTAAAAGGTGAAGTTGTCAGCAAAATACCATCAGAGGGCTCAAGAGTAGAACTTTCTTTTGAAGGACAAATTTATACAGCTGAAATTATTAATGGTGAAGTAATTGTTAATGGCCCAGAAAGCAACAGAATTAAAGCTAGATTAAACGGAACTTCAAGCCTAGACATTGATGCCATTTCTTCATCTCAATCAGGGACAGCTTCCACAGCTCTTGTTTTTAATGGAATTGAAGCTGTATTATCTGATCAGGATGGTTTGGTAGAGAACCAGACAATTGGTAGCGCCGGTAATTTAACAATTTCTGGTGCTTTGTCTACAAAAGCTAGCACTTTATTAAACTCATTAATTACTATATCTAGTGTAAATAATAATGCCTCTGATACTTTTACAATTACTGGAACAGATATTGATGGAGTTGTTCAAACTGAAACCATTACAGGAGTAAATAACAATACTGTAACTGGAACAAAAGTTTTTAAAACTGTTACTCAGATTGCTTCTAATGGAGCAACTTCTGGAATAAACGTAGGAACAATTTCTGTAATTGCAAATAAAGATGGTACCAGAGTATCTATTTCTTCAATGGGAAATGAAACTAAAAACTCTTTTACAATTTCAGGAACCGATGTTGATGGTTTAGCTCAAACTGAAACTATTTTTGGAGCTAATTCAGGAGGAACTGTTTACAGTTCAAGATTATTTAAAACTATTTCATCTATTACTCCTACTTTATCAACTAATGGAAATATTCAAGTAGGAACAGCTCCTGGATATCAATTTATAGCCACTGCTGAAGGAACAGTAGAAGGTGATCAATTTAGAGTTGTTCAAAATAATTCTAATCTATCTTTTGCATCTGGATTTGGAATATCTTCTGGTATTGCAACTTTAAAAGGCAATCTAGTTCCTAAACCTGTTAACGCTGATGAAGGGATAAGAATTAATGTAAAAGTTGGTTCGTCAGAAAATAAATATACAATCAAATTTGATACTAACGGTGTTCCACAATTTTATAATAGAATTGGCTCCTCAATTAGTGCTTCTCCTCCAAGTGGATTATCATTGGCATGGAATGATGTATCAGGAACTACTGACGACGATGCTCTGTTTAATTCAAATATGTCTGCTGGAGTTTCAATAGTAACCAATGGAGCACTTTCTACTACTGACGACGATAGTCTTTTTACAAGCAAATCATCAACAGCAGGTAATTTAATTTTAGATGGCACTTTGAAATCATCACAAGAATTAAATGGTATAGTTACTGTTTTTTGTGCTGGAAACGAAACTGGTAATTCATTTAAAGTTAGTGGATATGACATGTCGGGTACATACGTGACTGATACAATAACTGGAGGAAATAATTCGGAAGTATCTGGAAGTGTATCCTTCAAAGAAGTATTATCCATAAACGTTAGTAATGATACCGCAAGCACGATTAAGGTAGGAACCCAAGCTACTTCAGTTACTTTTGCGCCATCTTCAATAACAGTTACTCCTTCCGGCTCTGACGTAGGAGAAACATATACTGTAATTGGATTAGATCAATTTGGTAGAAGTCAGACTGAGGTATTGACAGCTGAAGCAGCTGGAACCACTGTTTATGGAAAAAAAGTTTTCTCTCAGGTATCTTCATTTTTACCTACTAGTGGCTCAGCTTCTTCCGTAAAAGTAGGAACCCAAGCGGTAGGAAATTTATCTTTAAGTCATAATGTTGATAGCATGAGCTTTTCGCTAGATTCAAATCCAAATGCAGAAATACAATATGGACTTAAAACTCAACACACAAGATTAACCTTTGATACCAATGGATTAAATATATTAAATTTATCAGGTGAAGCTGTTAATTTAGAAGTTCCTTTAAATTCCATTCAGAATAGTGTCGCAGAACAAGTGACGGTAAAAAATTTACCCAATGAAGAGTTAATAGCTTTCGTAATGGGTGGTGGAGCAAGAAAATTTAGTACTGAATTTGATATAAACGAGAATAAAGAAAATATAATAGATCCAGAAGTGTCAATAAAAGTTGATAGTAGCAATAGTAACAAAATTGAAATTTTTGATAAAATGTCAGGGCACTCTATTGGTACAAGAATAATTGACCAAAATAGATTATTTGAATTTGATGGTAATAAATTTCAATTTTCTGACCAACCATTAATTAAAAATAACTTTATATTTTCTAGTAATCAATCTGGAACAGGTGATGCTAGAAATATTTTGAATATGTTAAAGTTACAATTAGAAGATGCAACTAATCAAGGAAAGGGAAATTTTCAGCAAATATTTAGTAATACAGTAGCTAAAGTTGGTTCTAACGTTCAAGCTAATAAGCTTTCGCTAGCAGCAGCATCTAGTAATAAAGACTCAGCAGAAGCAAGCCAAAGTGAGTTTGCAGGAGTCAATTTAGATGAAGAAGCTGGGCATTTATTAGAATATCAACAAGCCTATCAGGCGTCGGCACGAATTTTGCAAACAGCAAGAGAGCTATTTCAATCTTTATTAGATGTTGTTGGTAGATAGAATGGAATTTTAAAATGCAAATTAGTAGTAAGTTATTTAATCAACAACAAATAAGTCAGTTTTCAGAAATTAATTCTGACATTCAAAATTTGCAAAGTAAAATTTCTAGTGGAAAAAATATTATAGCTGCATCAGATAATCCTATAGGATCAGTTGAATTATCTGGTTATAAAACTGTTAAAGGACAATTAGACCAATATATTAAAAATACAGATAATTCTAAATCAAGATTGTTGAATGTTGATACTAATTTACAAAACTTAACATCCATCATGATTAGAGCTAATGAATTGATGATACAAGGCTCTAGTGACGTCTTAGGAGCCTCTGATAGGCTAGCAATAGCAATCGAAATTGATGAAATGAAAAAAGAAGCTTTAGGCATAGCAAATCAACAGGATTCTAGTGGAGCATATTTTTTTAGTGGTTACAAAACAAAAATTAAACCATTTACTGAAGATATTAATGGGTTAATAAAATATAATGGCGATAGAGGTGTCTCCTCTTTAGCTGTTTCTGAAAGTATGATGATAGAAACTACTCTTGATGGTGGTTCTTTATTCGAGAATGTGAAAAGTAATTCTGGTAAGCCTATTTCAATATTTTCTATGTTAGAAAATATGAGCAATTCATTAAGAACAGCTGCACAAGCAGTAGAAACAGCTGAAGCTCCAACAAATGCAGAAATTCAATTAACAAACAATAATTTTGGAACTTGGAAGTTTGATATAACAGGTAATGGAGGGACAGCATCTATATCTATAGAGTTATCTGGAGATGATCCTTCTGATTTAATTAATCAGATTAACACTGCCAATATTGGTATAACTGCGTCTTTATCTAACACTCCAGGTAAAATTAAATTAACAAGCACACAAGAAGGCTTGATAAAAATAAATAATTTAGAAGTTGAAGGTATTACTGAAGCTCAAGAAACTCCCTCATCATTTATTACTCTTAATGTAACTGATCCATTAGGTAATGTTATGGGTAAATCTCAAACACTTTATGATACAAATCAGCTAGCTACATCACAACTTAATATCATATCAGATACTCAATCTCATATAGCTAATTTTAGAGGTAAAGTTGGAGCAAGGATAAACTTGTTAGATAGACAAGCTGAAGCTTTAGCTCAAAGAGATATAGCTATTCAAAAAGATATTAGTAAATTAAATGATGCAGATTTAGCTGAGTTAATAACTAATATGCAGTCAATGATAACTAGTTTACAAGCGGGACAACAAGCGTTTGTAAAAATTTCAAGTTTAAATTTATTTGAGTTTATTCGATAGTTTTACAAAGAAAAGTTATCTACTTCTTCTTCAAATACTTGTCCTAGCCAATCAATATCGGGAACATCATTTATTGTCCAGCCTGGAGGAGCTTTAGGCAATACATCATTTCTAATGCTGAATATGGAAGCTTTAAAGACTTTATTAGTTTTATCTTGTCCGTATTCTTTAAGTTTGGTTGAATTAAATTCTGAAGAAAAAACGGATTGAATTTTTCTGGCTGATCCATTGCTATTAAGACTACATCTTACATAAATAAAGTCATTAAGCATGTTAACAGCTTCTTCAGAAGCATTAATCTCAGACAAAAATTGTAATATTTTTTCTGCTGTATCAACTATTTCTTCAAATTTTATTTCATCATAATGTTCAGATAATTTGTTAGAAAATTTTTTTGCAATAGCACTTAATGGTGAATTAGAGCTTAAAAAATCTGATGCTGTTTTTGCACAACATAATGCGTAAACCCATTCAGGACAAAAATTAGACATAATACAAAACTTCTATAAAAAATTACTCTAAATGATAAATAATTCATATTAAATATAATTTCAACATTTACGTGTTATATTTTGTATATTTTAAACTCTTTGTCTGATTTCTGACCATGCAGAGTTTATCTCTTCTAAAATATCTATACAACTATTAATACCTTCATAATTACAATTTCGATATTCTTTTATAATTGTGGTTCTGCAATAATCATATATCTTAAACAAATTAGAGGCTATTGGCTCACCATTTTCGAAATCAAGTGATTGTGACAATATCATAATTGAAGTTAGTGATTGACTAAAGCTTTTAGATTTTATGTTAGATACTTTAGGTCCTTCTTTAAGAGCATAAGATAGAGATTTAAGATTAGTAATTAATTCATTATATATTATTTGAATAAATTCATGACTATCCGCATTTTCTACTTTTGAAATAGCATCAACTTGTTTGTATTCTTTCATAAACGAATGATAATTCATTAAGCTCTCCAATAATTAATCTTACATATAATAATACGACAAGTTAAATTATTGTTTAGAGTATTTAAATTAATTTTATTATAATTAGTCTAATATTCTTGATAACTTTTTTCTTCAATTAAATTTGAATTAGATTTAATATTAATGTCTTTTTTAATTTTTGCTCTTAAATCATTTTTAAAGTATACACTCCTTGCAAGATCTATAAAATCTTGATCAAACTCTTTTGCCTTTTCCTTTAATCTAATTTTATCTTCTATTTCCCATAGTTTTAAATTACTTAAGTATAAATTATTTATTAAATCTTTTAATTCAAATTTTTCTAAATCATATTTTTTTTCAATATTTCGAAGTTCTGATAATTCATTTTGTATATTAATTAGTTTCTGTTTATCACTTATTTTTTTTTTTTTAATTTCTAGAATAGTTATTTTATCAAAAAACTCTCCAGTAGATATAATCGTATTAATATTCATAATGTCTCCAAGTTTGTTTTATATTATTTTTCTATAGTTCGTATGTCATTAGAAATTTCTGTGTATGATTTTAAGACGTCATTTTCTGAAATAATACCTATCATAAAATTACTTTTTTTATTTAAAACAGGAACACTCTCTCCTACAAAATCAGATAGTATTTTTATAGAATCGCTTATGCTAGATGAATTGTAAACTAGTATAGGTTTTTTTTCTCTATACTTATAACAAACACCGTTTTTTTTATTAATTATGTCTATTAATCTTAGCTTACCAATAAAAATTTTATTATCATCTAAAAAATATCCTTCAGTACAGGAATTTTTTTTAAAAATTTTAATCGCATTATTAATGGATACATCTTTTTCAAAATAAACATATTCTTTGCTAGCGTAACTCTCAATTGTTTTTTGACTTAACATTATATGCTCTCTTCCAAAGCTCATGTTAATACCTCTGAGAGATAGCTGTTTATCAAAAAAACTTGATCCAAAACTCAGATAGGTAATTAAATTTGATATTACAATTGGAAATATTGATGCAATCGCATATTTATATGAACCTGTTAGTTCTAAAATTAAAATAATAGCTGTGATTGGTGCTCCTATTACAGAACTTGATACAGCGGCCATTCCTGCCACAACAAAAATAGGTTGGAGTTCATTGCTAATACCTAAAAAAGGAATATGGTATAAGAGTGCTCCGACCGTAGCACCAATGAAAATTGCTGGAGAAAAAGTTCCTCCGAAAAAACCAAACCCAATACACATACTTGTTAAAAAAATTTTGCTTATTAATAAAATTATTAAAAATAAAATAGTATTTGATGTTGTTATTATATCAAGTACAGTTGACAAGCCTAATCCTAATGCCTCAGGAACAAAACACCCAACTAACCCACATAATAACCCAGGTATTATTGGAGTATAATAATTTTTTAATCCTGTTTTCTTGGCAAGTTTACCTGATATAATTAATCCATTCATAAATATCAAAGAAATTAGTGCAGAAGCAAATCCTATTGTTATCAATCCAGGCAAAGCATATTTATAATTAAATACAACTTCTTCAAATCTAAATGGGGGTTCTACTAAACCAATTTGAGTTGCAATAACAGAAGCGGTTATTGAAGATAATGCAATAGAAGTTATTGCTTTCATAGAAAAATGCCTTAGCACAACTTCGTGAGCAAATAAAATACCTGCTAGTGGAGATCCAAAACCTGCTGAAATAGCTGCAGCAACCCCACTTCCGATAATAATATCATGAGGAATAATTGGCATAAATTTTTTTCTTCTTAAAAATGCACCTAAAGTTCCTCCAAAATGAACTAATGGTCCATAAATTCCCACAGATGCTCCACCGCTAATTGAGATAAAAGAGGCAATAGTTGATATAAATCCTTTATTTGTATCAAGCGTACCTTCTTTTTGATGAGCCGCATATATAGTGTCAGCAGGTCCATGCCATCTATCTATATTTTTAATTTTTATTATTAAACAAATGATAATTGAAGCAAATAAACAAATTATTAATGAAGAATAATTCATATTATAGCCAAAAAATTTAACGACTAAAAAATTTTCAGAGTTTAGATAGAAAAAACTAAATAAACTTTTGGCTGATAAAATAAAAAATTGTGCAACAAATGATACTATTATACCAACAATAACAGCAGTTATTAATAGAGCTACATTTGATTTAATTGATAAAAAAAGTTTTTTATAAATTAATAACATATTTCTATTTATCATTTTTTATTTATTTTGTAACTAATTTATACATAGGCATACAATTTGCATCAATAGTGTCGTTATTATTTTTACTTAGAATATGAGAAAATTATGGCTGTTGATTATTTAAGTGCTTTAAACACTTCAGGTTCAGGATTAAATATAACACAGATTGTTGATAGTTTAGTTGAAGCAGAAACAAACCCTCAAAGAGTTAAAGTAGAAGGCAATATAGACAAGAAAACATTAGAAATTTCTGCCCTTGGAGAAGTTGCAAGTCATTTGAGCACTCTTAAATTATCTGCATCAGCCTTGGCTAATAAAACAAAATTTTCTGCTAGTAGTTCTAGCACAACAAATACAATTGCGGTCACATCTCCTACGCTTGCAAAAACTTTCAGTTCTGATGTAACCGTTTCTGCATTAGCTACGCCTCAGACTTTAGAGTTTTCAGGATTTTCTACCAATACTGCAAATACTGGTAGTGGAACTATTACAGTAGATTTTGGAAATTGGATTACAAATGGTACAGCAACAGATACAGACTCATTGTTTTCTGCTTCAACAAGCGTTAGCGCATCAACTTCCCTCGGAACCCCGACAACTCATAGTAATTTAGGTGGTTTAGTTACTATAGCTACATCAGCAGGTGGAAATCAAAGCTCTACAAGCTTTACAGTTGTTGGCACAGATATGGCGGGCAACGCAATGACTGAAGTAATAACAGGTGCTAGTGATGGAGCAACAGCTACTGGAAGTAATGTTTTTAAAAGTGTTACTAGTATTACTCCTGGTTCTATAGTTGGAACAGGAACAGTTACGGTAGGACACTCAGCATCTACATTCGGTCCAAATACAGCTTCAACAAGTACTACAGTTACAATTGGATCAGGTGCAGGAACCCTTGCAAGTGTTGCAGCTAGTCTCGAAGCCATAACAGGAGTAAGTGCCAGTGTTTTGAATAAAGGTGATGGTACATACTCTCTTGTAGTTAGAACTGAAACTGGAGTAAATAATGCTATAAGATTAACCGTTTCAGAAGATAGTGGTGATACAGGTTTATCTTCATTTGATACTTCTTCAGCCAATTCTTCTTATCAAACCACAGCAGCAAAAGACGCAACTCTTCTTATTGATGGAGTTTCTGTAACCAGGGCAGGAAACTCTATAACTGATTTGTTTGATGGTTACACCTTGTCATTAACTGCAGTAACAGCATCATCGTTTAGAGTAAGTTCTTCTTTAGATAAAGACGCAGCTCTAGCTAATTTACAAAGTTTTATTGACGTGGTTAACATAGCAAGATCATCTTTCAACGATCTTACAAAACAAGGATCGGATACTAGTGAAGCAGGCCCATTATATAGTAATATAGCTGTAAATGCCATCAAAGAGAAACTTTCATCTCTTACAACAGGACCAATAAAAGGCTTTTCATCTCAAAACCTTTACCTGTCTGAGTTAGGTGTCAGGACAGAAAGAGATGGTACATTAACAATTAATGAAACTACTTTCAATACTCAATTAGATTTAGATTCATCAGTTTTCGATTCTGTTTTTAATACTATGTTTTCATCGAGTTCACCATATTTAACAGTTAGTGCTTCGGCTACTTCAGCTGATCCGGAACCTGGGGAGTATGGTTTTGTATACGATGGTTCTACTGCCACATTAGCAGGTTCTGAAATGACATCTGCAACTGATACTGATGGAAATACTTATTATCTATCTAATTCAATATCTGAACTTGGAGGTATAAAAGTATTACCATCTCAAACTGTTAGTAGTGCTTTTGTTTATTATGGAAGAAGCTTAATAGACTCATTGTCATCTTATATTGATTCAGCTTTATCGGCTACAGGAGATGTTGCTAAGTCAGAACGAACCGTAGGTAAAAGTTTAACTGATCTTAGAGTGGATTTATCAGACATTGATACTAAAGTAGAATCTTTAACAGCCCGTTACAAAGAACAGTTCTCTGCAATGGAAAGTGCTGTGACTAGTTTAAAAAGTACTGGTGATTATCTAACAAACATGATGGATGCGTGGTCTAAAGACTAATTTAATTAATAATTTAAAGTAGCAACAAGGATATTTTATGGAACTTAGGATTGACGAAACATTGCAACATGGCATTGCTGCTCATAAGGAAGG
>Ga0209710_1001438_pt1 | contig 18339 bp, 14 predicted proteins | sample ArcticOcean_MG_C_5_FD_187436 | JGI IMG/M metagenome (GOLD analysis project Ga0209710, IMG submission 187436) | Marine microbial communities from western Arctic Ocean - ArcticOcean_MG_CB4_138 (SPAdes) (version 2) | ecosystem: Environmental > Aquatic > Marine > Oceanic | place: Arctic Ocean...
TGCGAATCAGCATCAAACTTATAGCCATCAGTGGCGCCGCCGTACTTGCCTTGCTACTAGCCGTCGTGTCGGCATACACAGTTGACGAAGGACAGCGCGGTGTCATTTTAAGAAACGGCGCCTTATCTGGCCAAGCCGGCCCCGGTATGCACTTCAAAATACCCGTCATCGACGCGGTTGAAAAAATCAGCACAAGGACCAAATCACGTACCTATAACCAGGTATTGGCTTACAGCCGAGACCAACAACCAGCGGCTCTTGAGCTGTCTGTAACCTACCGTTTACCCGCTGACAAGGTGGTGGAAATTTACACCCAGTTTGGTGGCGAAGACGGCCTTGTGACGCGAGTGCTAGATCGCCGCGTGCTGGATGAGGTGAAAAATGTCTTTGGGCAATTTAACGCCGTCACAGCCATTCAAGACCGTGCGCGATTGGTCATGGAAATGACAGACTCATTGCGTGGCGCTGTTAACGCGCCCATCATTATTTTAAGTTTGCAATTAGAGAACATAGACTTTTCAGATATCTACGAGCAGTCTATTGAGCAACGCATGTTGGCTGAAGTTGAGGTGCAGAAAGTACGTCAAAACGCAGTACGCGAAGAAGAAACAGCAAAGATCACAGTGACCAAAGCCAAAGCCGATGCAGAGGCACAGCTGGCCATGGCCAGAGCTACAGCCGAAGCGGCAAGACTGCTAGGCGAGGCAGAGGCCAGCGCCATACGCGCAAAAGGAGCGGCTCTGCGTGCCAACCCCTCACTCGTCGCACTGATAAGCGCTGAACGGTGGGACGGAAAGCTCCCCACAACCATGGTTCCCGGCGGCGCAATGCCGTTTGTAAACGTCAAGTAAACCGTGCCAGCCCACCACAACCAACAAGGTTTGGTGGGTTTGCGCCGTCCTGTTGAGTGCTGAAAATTACTTTAAACCGGCGCTTTCATGTTCAAAAACAACGCGTTTTAATATTATCAAAAGTAAATAATTTATACTTAAAATAAGAAAATTAACATTACATTATTTAAAAATGCTCAGAATCACAGGCCTTGTTGAATACCTCATAACCACTGTTTTTTTTACCTGCACTTATTTTTTGTTCTACATGGTTCAAGTTAAGGTACTTGGCGATTTTGATTTTTTGCCCATGGTCAGTATTCTTTTTATACCAGCCGGCGTGAAGTTTTTGGCCATGCTGGTCGGACGCGGTGCAGGTGTCTTCGGTGTGTTGGTTGGTGTTGAACTGGTCAATTTGTATACCGGGAAATCGCTAGATATGCTGCAAATAGGTTTGCACGCGGTTGGTTGGATATTGCTGCCCTACGCGTGCATGGTCGCCTATTTGAGACAACGCGAACATGGACAAAACCTTATTGGATTAACAACATTTGATGTCATCGCATTGGTCATTGTGGTGTCATTGGTGAGCTCAATTGGCTCTCAGCTGTATTGGAATGGTTTCGATGCAGCTGGTGTTCCACTAATCCGTGCGATTTGGGGCATGTTCGTTGGCGACATTGCTGGCATTTTCCTAGCGCTGGGCGTGGTCCTAGTAACACGCAAGGTATTTTCACGCGCCAACATAGAAACATCAAGCTGATACACATAGAGCTCTGATCGCTCACGGCTGCATCGACAACAGCCGATATGGGTTGATGAGCGGCAGTTTTGACGAAGGATACAGCGATGCAATCAGGGGTTGTTTTGCAAGCCACCCGCCGCTACCAGTCCTGTTACTCGACCATCTAGCGTGTCAGTACCTGGCAACCAGCACGTCACATGTGGCTCACAAAAAATGACATTGCTGCTGCGCCACCACCGGTGGCAACTTAGCGCCAGCAAGCCAGTCATCACGCAATCAAGAAAAACAACAAGTCGAACAACAAAGACATATGTAAGCGACGAGCGACACGCAAGCGTGGCAATCGTTCGCTCTACAAATACCCACTGCGCTATGGGGGATGCGAAATCACCACCTCATACATACTTCGGCACAATTCTTAGTGCGCTGTGATTGTGCGAGCTGCAGATGAGCTTAGAAGCAAGCAGCTAAGCAAATACACCTCCAACACCTCGCGCCAGCAGCCCTTAATGTGGCAGCTGAGACCTGGACAACTTGCTAGCAAGAACTGCAACAGAAACACGTTCTACATTCAACAGATAAACGCAGGTGAAGCGGGGCTCTTTTTCAAGTGCTTGGTAGCTAGGCGCTCATGCGCGAGGACAGGCTCAGAAAAACTGTTGCGTGCGATTGATTATGGCAAGTGCAACTAACATAACCCCCACTGGTTTTTTACCCCACATGCCGAGTTAGAAAATAAATACGACCCGAGGCCAAGGCCAAGGCCAAATCTTATAAGGTGTTATCATTATAAAAAATATATATGAGCCATTATCAATTTAATCTATATGGTTTATAAATGCCTGCAAATACTCATTTAGTAGAACGTTTAACAAGTACCTGTTTTTTTGCCTGCACCTATTTTTTGTTGTACATGGTTCAGATGAAAATTATGGAGTCGTTTGAATTTTTGCCGATGGCAAGTATTCTTTTTTTACCCGCTGGCGTGAAATTCTTGGCAATGCTGGTTGGGCGGGGAGCAGGTGTCGCAGGAATAATAATTGGTGTTGGGCTCGTTAACCAGTTCACAGGGGAAACTCAAAACTTCGCTCACATGCATGCCTATGCACTGCTTGCTTGGATACTGCTACCGTATGTGCTGCTCAGCGCTTACCTGAACAAACGTGGACACGGGCATAATCTGAATGGGTTAACCACCTTTGATGTTGTGATGCTGGTCATCATGGTGTCGTTTGTGAGCTCGGTTGGCGCTCAGCTTTACTGGAACGGCTGGGGCCCAGCAGAATTTCCATTGCTTAGAGCCATTTGGGGCATGTTCATTGGAGATATCTCAGGTATTTTTTTAATGTTGGGCATTGTCATTGTTGCGCGAAGACTGTTTTTTTATGCCATTCGCAATAACAAAGCCTAACAACTTGCCTTTTGCAAACACGCTGAGCTCGTTTTTCCACAACCATACAACTGCAATTGAGTGACTGCTAGAAAATATGTAGCGCATCAATTCACATGCGGCCTTACAGTAACACAGCGTGTGATAACGATCAGAAAAGACCAAGCCGCCTTACAACCTCCATGCCACGCAGTATTTTTTAACAGGCCAAGCTGTGCATGTGCAGCTAATTTTGCACTGCAAACAGTTTGTTAAGGGCATGCGGTCCAGTATTAAATTTGAATTAAATTATGACTTTGCATATACAACTGTAATAAATTTTTGAGCGTATCAGCCGTACAAAGGCAAATATACAGCTAAACCATATTGTAAAAAAACAGCGATAGTAATCAGCGAGATATGACTAGATCACTATATTTTTTGCGCTGATAATTTTAAAATTATTACTGTCAATCCAATTTAAACATTGTGTTGAACAATGTTTGTAGACTTGGTTATTTTTTAAGCTTAATTTTTAGTGGACTTTAACAAGTCGTCTGAACGCTTGACAGCATTCAGTGTTTCTTCGTCTGTCATTTCGTAGCATTTGGGAGCGCCGTCAGGATCGCGCATCAATGGGTACTTGTGATTCGTTGCAAACAAAGTGGGCGCATATGTTTTTTTGACATTTTGAAATACAAACCAGGTCACAAAAGCCATTGAAATAACCGCAATATGACCGATCATGTTGTAACCAATAAGCAATAATTCAGCGGTATATATACCGAATGCCAAACACCAAAAACAACTCAGTAATATGCTGAATAAAAATTTAGACTCCACAGGCAGGTGCCGCAAAGGATTGGTTCTAAAATCTAAAATGCTCCAGGAAATACTAAATAACGATTTCAACAGCATGTTGAGCGCTTTGATAAAAACAAACATAGTTACAGTGTGACTTTCAGAAATTTATTCTATACATTCTTATTGTCTCAGGTATCCCAACTTTCACACAATAAGAATATAACCACGCTGGCAACTCTACATTACCAAGTCACACATATGTGTTGAAGGCACGTGGTTCGCCCTACAACAATAGTAATTATAAAACATTCTTTCTTAATATAATATATAAATATGTATGTACTTTTTTACTGGTTGCTGATGAAGCAAGCATCAAAACCATGGTGAATAGAAATACGCCGCCCCAACAATAAGATATGAAAATGCTGTTTCTGTGGTCGGTATCACCACCAATTGCCGTTTATCAGTTGCGCGCACTCACTACGCCATAAAGACTGCCTGCTTCCTTTTGAAGCATCATCTTCTTCGTGACTCGGTCGTACACTTTGAGCGTCAGCGTAAGACTTTTGCTGGCATTTTGGGCTCTGAGATTAAACTTGCGTGGCAGGTCAATGTACAGGCCGTCTCGTTGCATTCGACCAACCCGATTGTTCGCGATCTGATACATCTTGTAGACCTTGGAGACGCTTCCAAGGGTTAGTTTTAGTTCGGTATCAACAGAGGATCGACCACCTCCTGCAAAACAGGCGACCAAGCTCATATTGCTGCCATTAAACCCGCACGACAGAACAGCATAAAAAGGGTATTTTTTCGCGTACTGTACCCGCTCCGCTTTGTCTTTTGCTGCACGCTTTATGGCCGCTTGCCGACTCTCACCCTCTCTTTGGTTCTTCACCTCGGTTGCTGATTTGTTCGAGGCCGAGCCATTTTTCTCATCATCAAGGAATGCGACTAAGTTACGGACATTTTGCTGTTTGCTATAGCCTTGCTTCACCATCCTCGCAGCGGCTTTATTGAACTCGTTGATGTTTGTAACGTTGCGCTCGCTGAGTTGTTTTAGTCCTTTGGCGTCTGCGCTGATGGTTTCAGCAAATTTGTAAGCAGAAAAATTCTCATAGCCGCGCTGACGAGCCCAGTCAGATTTTGCCTCTGAAACTGGCACCAGCGGATTTAGTTCATAAGGGCGATCTTTCAGCGCGCCGATAATTACTTTTAAGTTTTCGGGATAGTCAACATACACCTCGCACAATTTTGGATCTCTCTGTATAGCGAGGTAGAAGGTGTCCAAATCTGGAAATGTAGACGTGAATGGTTTGCGTCTGTCTATTTGGGATTTTTTCTCGATAGCAGTGTCAATGAAATTCTGAGACAGTCTCAATTTTTTAGTAGCAAAATATCCACCTGCTGCCAGATTAAAGTCAGCCTCCCCTGTGCGGGTACAGAGACGCAAATTCTCACGGCCCTTAGGCAGACTGAGGGTCAGCGAACCGATCTTCTCCTTAGATTTTTGAGTTGCAAGGTCCTCCAGCTCACTTTCTCGTGAAGCGACTTTGGCTTCAGCCTGCGCACGCACATCCTCTAAACGCTTCGCAGCCGCCACCAAGACCGGCCCATCGATTGTTTCTAAAGGCACGTATCGCTGGAATCCATCTGCGGACAACAGCTGGGCCTCCGCTGATTTTTGAATAACCAGAATGCTCGCGGTTCTTTCGAGACTAACTCTATCCCCGTTGCTGCGAACACAACTCACGGCGGAGAACCTTAGGTCAGCCTTGGCGCCCTTGCTGTTAAAGATGTTACCGAGAAGCCCAGGTATGGCTTCAACTATCGACTCAAGGGAGTCGTCGTCGTAGGTTTCAGAAAGAGTGAGTGGGCAAAATTTTTGCACTTTTGCCAGCCTCGATGGATCAGAAAAAACGCCAGTCCCATCAAGTTTTTTTATCATTTTGTAGTCAGCGCTGTTGCTTACATAGACCTCAAAGCTCTCCGGCGCTATCGGCTCGGGCGCTTTCGGCTCGGGCGCTTTCGCTTCCGCCTGATCGCTCCCTGTCTGCGCTGCTTGAGGCGTCTCTGGGCTACTTGCTTGCGCGCTTTGTGACTCTTCAGCGGCCACAGCTGGGGGGGGCGCAGGCGCGACGTCTGGCGGTGCAGCGTTAGCCTGCTTTTGCGCGCCGCTTTCTATGGTCGCCACAACCATGGAGCCATCACCCCGACAAGGACCCAAGGTCTTAAGGCCACGAAATTTTATTTTGCCTTCCCAACGAATTGTTTCCTCACCCACCTCACGACCGACAAATTGGTACACGCTTTTTTTATTTGACTCAACGCGAACGTCAATTTTTTCACCGCCGCGCACCAATTCAATATTGCAAACAGTGTCGGCTTCAACAGGAATTTCAATTGCGACTGTCTTACCTTTTTCAACTGTTAGTTGTGCTTGTGCATGTTGAGACGCGCCAAACGCAAGTCCTACCAAAAGTGTTGCTGTCAAATGTCTCAAAACTTTTACCCTCTATTGAATTGTCTTGGACATACCTTATTTAAAAAGAAAATAATTGACAACCCAGTTAGTCAAGCCGAACGCTGCCAAACCAGAGTGAATACGAGCTGGCTGTCGTGTGCCCAATGACTGACGCGCTGCTGCCTATCTGTTTGACAAGCGTGTGAATGTCAGTATGTGCCCTTAACAGTTCCAATGTGGCGCAGGCTCGTCTTAGTGATTACAGCGTTCTGTTTTGCGCATGTGCATCTTGTAGCAACCAACCAAGCCCATCTTGGTTGCTGACCTTAACAAACCAGAGCGTGTCTCAGTCATGAACGCTATTGACTAGTGCGACTTTCATGGCGGGTACGCATACACCTCCAACAACAAGAACACCTTCACAGCAATTTTGAACGTCGTGCTGATGCTGGCGAAATCAAGCTCAGATAGTCATGCTTACCTTGGCGAATGCGTGGTGACAAACATGGCGTAAGCCACGACACGCTTAGACTGGCAGTCCGTAGCAAGGGTTAATGCTGCCGTCTTATAATTTTTCTGGATACTTACAGTAGGTGCACCTCTCCACAATTACCAGCAGATCAGACTGAATGACTACCTCTATGTTTGAAAAGTACGGCGGTGTACCGAGTGTCAAAGTTGTGGTGAACGACTTTTACGCACAGATGCTATCTAAGCCGAATTTGAAACGCTATTTCGCCGATACAGACATGGATAGGCTGGCGATGCACCAAATAGAGTTCATTGCATTCGCATTAGGAAAACCCAAGGCTTTTTACGAAGACCAGAGATTACTAGACGCTCACAGGCATCTTCAGATAACCGACAGCAGCTTCAATCAGACAGTGGAAATACTGAAAGCTGTTCTGGAAAAGGCTGGCTTTGAACCTGACGACTTACAAGCAGTCTTACGAGTTGTAGAAACCAAAAGGCATCTGATAGTTAAACGGTAGAGGCAAAATCCGTATTGGGCGCGGAATCTCTGGGCAACCTCGGTTGTCAAAACAGCTTGATGGTACGACCCTACTAGTGAGCACCGAGGCTTCGATATAGGTATGTTGATTAGCAACTTGTAGCAAGCCACTGCCTCGCATCAAACGCTTGGGTGCTACGACCAACCCGCCGCATAGCGTCATTGGGAGCGTTTAATCCCCCCCGTACTGTAAAAAGCTGGACTAGGCTCACTCAAGGGCATATACGCACACCACCCAACGCCCTTCTAACGGACTGGCACAATCAGTACACAATCAATTCAATACCGTTTTATGACGCTAACTACACCCGCCCCCAGGAAACACCGCCACACCCGAACGGTTCATGCCGAAGGCTTCTTAAGAGAAGATGGTCTTTGGGATATAGAGGCCCGCATGATCGACTCGAAAACCTACGTGTACACCGAGCCCTATCGTGGTGACCGTGAGCCCGGCAGCGCCGTACATGACATGGCGATTCGGCTCACCATGGACAGCCAACTGACCATCACAGCGATTGAAGTCAGTATGGCCGCTACGCCCTATCCCACCTGCACCCAAGTGGCTCCTAACTTTCAGGGACTCGTGGGTACCACCATCGGTGGTGGCTGGCGCCGTGTGGTCAACGAATGCGTGGGCGCAACCCGTGGCTGTACCCATGTGCGGGAGTTGCTGTTCCCCATCGCAACCGTGGCCTTCCAAACCATTAAAGGCTGGCCTGAGGGCGCGGCCACTGTCACCAAGGTCGCCATGCCCGTTGAGATGGCGCAGTCAACCTTCGTCAATGGTTGCTATGCATGGGCGGCAGACGGAGAGGTCGTCGCCGAGATGTACCCCACCCTATCGACGCGAACTGTCGCGCCATAAGACGTGGTTCAGGCTTTGCTTTCGTTCAGCACGAAGTCAAAGTTGAGTAGCGTATCGCCATCTGGCTGCTCAACCCAGTCGGCTATCAGCGACTCGCGTACGCCAAATACCGCATCCGATTCGAGGTACTGATCGCCGTTTCGGAAGACGTGGGTGGTGAGGGTCTCAAAACCGGGTGCCTTGATCATGAAGTGCAGGTGGGCGGGCCGCCATGGGTGGCGCCCCGTCGCGCGCAACAGATCGCCCACGGGTCCATCAATGGGAATGGGATAGGCCTGCGCCACAATGGTCTTGAAATGAAAGCGCCCGTCACCGTCCGCCTGCAATGACCCTCGGGCTTGCGACGCAGACAGGTCGGGGCGTTGCACATCATAAAAGCCCTCTTCGTCCGCCTGCCACACCTCGATCTGGGCATGCCCAACCGGCTGCCCTTGGGTGCCTACAATGCGCCCCGATACCGTGCAAGGCTTGCCCGGCGCACCCTGCGCCACATCCCCTCCCAACGCCACCTTAGGTGCGCCTTCCACAAAGAAGGGGCCAAATACCGTGGCCTCGGTGCAGCCTGCTGGCTTTTGATTGTTCATCGCAACCGTGAGCATAGACAGCCCTAAGACATCGCTCAACAGAATGAACTCCTGGCGCTTGTCATCACAGGTTTGCCCAGTGCGCGTCAGGAATTGAATCGCCTGCATCCACTCCTTTTCACTGAGCGCCACGTCGCGGGCAAAGTCGTGCAGGTGTTGCACCAGACTGGTCATGATGGTTTTCAGGCGGGCATCGGGCATCTGGCCCATGCGCTCCAAAACCGCTTGCGTAATGGTGTTTTGATCGACGTTTTTCATAGTTCAAATGGTTCGGGTTTGTTATAAAAGTGCATCAAACAGGCCGGTCGCCCCGCAACGTGATAGGTACTTGGCATTCCCCCAAACCTGTAGACACTTTTTATAGTGTGGTTTGACGCTGCCGTTCTCAGCCGTTAAGACCAGCCCAATCTAACCTACTTTGTATCTGGGCTGGTACAACAGTATCCGATTGACTAATAACCCTACCCCTCGCGCCCTATTCGTAGTGGCCATGGTTTTTGACCTGCAAGAGTTTTCAAACACCGGTCTACTTACTCGCTCTTTGTCAACGCACAGCACCAATCAGCAAGTAACCAAAACAACGTAACCTGTAGCCTGTGCGTAGTCTGAAAAGAAAAAAGCCTCGAGTGTTACCACTAGAGGCTCGTAAGCTGTTGAATTAAATGGTGGGACGTCACGGACTTGAACCGTGGACCAAAGGATTATGAGTCCTCTGCTCTAACCAACTGAGCTAACGTCCCCCACAGCTTTACAGCCCCTTTATTGTAGCCAGTCAAAACGCGACAGCTTGGGCATTGCCCTATATTTACAAGAATTAAACCCATGGGCACACCAGCAAACTACATGGAAACAGATTGGGGGCTGGCGCAATGCGTACCATTTGTAGCTTGTTGTTGCGTGGTCTGTTGGTGGGTACTAGGGTGACAGTCCCTGTTGCGCCCTGCTACAGATGACGCAATCACTATGTAGTCAGTAGCCATTGAGACGTTTTGGGCACCTGTTGCCGCCACAAAGCCTCTTGTGGTTGGGGTCTGCAGGCTAGCTTTTATTCAAACTCAATGCGTGGCTGAGCATTTTTGACGTCACGTCTACCACCTGAATCATACGGTCGTATTGCATGCGTTGAGGGCCAATAACACCCAAGGTGCCCAGCACTTGTCCGTTGACCTCATAAGTTGCTGAAACAATTGAGACGTCTTCAAACGGCATACGCTCACTTTCACCACCAATGAATATGCGTACACCATCTGCCCTGTCTGACACATCTAGCAACCGCATGAGTTGTGCCTTTTGCTCAAACAAATCATATAACCGGCGCAGGTTCTTGAGGTCAGCAGAAAACTCAGACACTGCTAACAGATTTCGTTCACCAGATATAAACACATCGCCATCATCCTCAGTGTCGCTGTCAGCAGCCACTGCTGCTTGCATAAGCGCCCCAATTTCGTGACGCAAGACATCAACCTCGCGCTTGAGCCGGGCGCGCACTTCAACCATGCTCAAACCGGCATAGTTGGCGTTTAAAAAATTAGACGCTTCAAGGAGTTCGGCTTGGTTGTAAGACACTGGGGTGTGTATCACACGGTTCTGAACGTCGCCGTCAGGTGAGACCAAAATGATAAGCACCCGCTTGTCGGACAGCGACAAAAACTCAATGTGTCTAAACACCGATGTGCGCTTGGGCACAGACACCACGCCGACAAAATGCGACAAGCTTGACAGCATGTTGGCTGCACTGTTGAGTACTTTAAGAGGTTGATCAGTAGGCAACTCGACTGGTGAGATGGCGAATGTGTTGCCAGCCTCGGACGAGTCTATGGTGAGCAAAGTGTCGACAAACAGGCGGTACCCCTTGCTTGTGGGTATTCGTCCAGCAGAGGTGTGCGGGCTGGCTACCAGGCCAAGGTCTTCAAGGTCGCTCATGACATTGCGAATAGTGGCGGGTGACAAGTCCAAGCCTTCGACTTTGGACAAGGTGCGTGAGCCCACAGGCTGCCCGTCTGCAATATATCGCTCCACAAGCGACTTGAGCAATAATTTGGCGCGGTCGTCTAACATGTAGCTATTGTACGAAGCTATGTTGTAATTTATTCACTATGAACAAGCCTATTTCGGCCACCGACACCTTCACGGCGTCCACCACTGCGGCAGCGGCACGCAAATTTCACCATGTCGCTTTGGTAGGCAAGTACCAAGCCGCGGGCTCTCACGAGGCCTTGCGCGGTTTGGCGCAATTTTTGGATGAAACCGGTATGGATGTGTCTATTGAGCGTGAAACGGCTCTCAACACCGACATGCACCAGTACCCAAGCATTGATGTAGATGCCATCGGTCAGCAGTGTGACTTGGCTGTGGTGGTGGGGGGCGATGGCACCTTACTTGGCGTGGGTAGGCGTTTAGCGCGCCACAACGTGCCCATGATTGGCGTTAACCAAGGGCGTTTAGGCTTTATTACCGACATTGCGCTAGAGGCCTACAAAGATGTCCTGCTCCCCATGTTGCATGGCGCGTATGACGAAGAAAGCCGCGCCATGATGCAGGCACAAGTGTGGCGAGACAACCACTGCGTGTTTGAAGCGACCGCCTTAAATGACGTGGTGGTCAACCGAAGCGGCACCAGCGGCATGATTGAGCTGCGCATCGAAGTAGACGGCCACTTTGTAGCCAACCAGAGGGCAGACGGCCTGATCATCGCTACGCCTACAGGATCAACAGCTTATTCCATGTCTGTAGGCGGACCCATATTGCACCCCAGTTTGGCAGGCTTGGTTGTAGCCCCTATTGCGCCGCACACCCTGTCCAACCGACCTATAGTGTTGCCGCGAGACGCGGAAATCGTAGTTGAAATAGCCAATGCCCGCGATGCCAATGCCAACTTTGACATGCAGTCGCTCACCAGCTTGATAGTGGGCGACCGCATCAAAGTCACCCCGTCACAGCACCACTTGCGCCTGCTACACCCCAAGGGCTGGAGCTATTTCGACACCTTACGCAAAAAACTGCATTGGAACGAGGGTGTGGCTTAAGCCAGCACAGCGCCAAACTGAACACCATCCTGCTGACGTCACACATTTACTGTACATTTAAACAGTTTTCACAACCTGATTGGGGCATTTCACCGCCATGAGTTTGCGCCGCATTGCACTCAAAGATTTTGTCATTGTTCAATCCTTAGACATTGAGCTGTCTGAGGGCTTTACAGCTCTCACGGGAGAAACTGGCGCAGGCAAGTCGATATTGGTTGGCGCGGTACAAATTGCGCTAGGCCAGCGTACAGATGCCAGCATCATTCGCCACGGGGCACAGCGCTGCGATATTGCGCTTGAACTCGACAGCAACCCAGAGGTGGATAGCTGGCTCACAGAAAACGGCTTTGACACCCACGCCAGCACAGACGGCCAAGAACGCGAGCCCTTGCTGCTGCGCAGGCAAATAGATGCCCAAGGACGCAGCCGGGCATGGATAAATGCCAGCCCCGCTACCATGACGCAATTGCGTGCAGTGGGCGACGCCTTGGTAGACATTCACGGCCAACACGCGTGGCAAACACTGAGCAGCACGGCCTCACAACGCCAACTCATTGACGCTTACGCGGGCACCAGTACCAACGAAGTTAATGCAGCTTGGCAAACATGGCACAGCAGCTCACAAGCACTTGAAGTGGCACGCAACCGTCAAGCCAGCATGGCACAAGACGCCGATCGCTTGGAATGGCAAATTAACGAGTTGGTCAAACTGTCACCAGCCGCACATGAGTGGCCCGCGCTCAACGAAGACCACAACCGTTTGTCGCATGCGCAAGCCTTATTAGACGCAGCCCAAGTCGCCAGTAACACCCTGGACGACGACACTGCCAATACACTGGCCCTGTTGAGCAGTGCCGTCAACGTGCTGCACAAACAGGTCCATATCGAGCCACAGTTCGCTCCTATTGTTGATGTGCTCAAGCAAGCACAAGCCCTGTTAGAAGATGCCACGCACAGCTTGCACACCTATTTACGCAGGGCAGACCTTGATCCCAACCGATTGGCGCAACTCGATGAGCGAGTGGCGTTGTGGTTGTCACATGCCAGACGACTCAGGTGCTTGCCTGAAGACTTGCCTAATGTGGTGCAAGGGTGGAAAGATGAACTGGCTGAACTGACCCAAGCCAGTGACTTAGAAGTCATGCAAGAAGCGGTGAACAAAGACTTGAGGGCGCTCACCAAGGCCTGCACAACGTTGAGCACCAAGCGCCAACAAGCCGCCAAGCCTTTGTCGCAAGAAATCACCCAGGCCATGCAGACCCTGGGGATGCAAGGTGGCGTATTTGAAACCAGCATCACACCGCTTGCGCAGGTGCAAAGCCACGGCTTAGACCACATAGAATTTTTGGTAGCTGGCCACCCTGGTGTTCCCACAAGACCATTGGGCAAAGTTGCCTCTGGCGGCGAGTTGTCACGTATTGCCTTGGCTATTGCCGTTTGCACAAGCCGCTTGGGCAAAGCCCCAACACTTATATTCGACGAAGTTGATGCAGGCATTGGTGGACAAGTCGCCCAAACTGTTGGCGCACTGATGCAACGCTTGGGGGCCGACCGACAAGTGCTGACTGTGACGCATTTGGCACAAGTGGCCGCCAGCGCCCACAAGCAACTGGTGGTGAGCAAGGCACGCACCAGTGACAACACCATCTCGCAGCTCAGCGTTGCCAGCGGTGATACACGTGTCAGCGAAATCGCCCGTATGCTAGGTGGCGACGTCCATTCACAGACCTCGCTTGCTCACGCCCGAGAAATGTTACAAACAGCAGCCAAACCCCAATGACTACCCCAAGTCCTTCGTCATCTACCTCACACCACACAAGCTCTGACCATCCTTTAGAACTGGTCTTAATCACGGGCGTGTCTGGTTCCGGAAAATCAGTAGCGCTGACGGCACTAGAAGACAGTGGGTTTTTTTGCGTTGACAACCTACCCCCAGAGTTGCTAGGTGATTTTGTTAACCTAGAGCGCAAGCAACACATGCGCAAGGTGGCAGTGGCTATTGATGCGCGCAGCGCGTCAGGCTTGCCCTCACTGCCCAAGCAATTAAAGGCTTTGCAAGCCAGCGGCGTTCGCCTAACACCCATTTTTTTAGAAGCAACGACAGACGCCTTGGTGCGCCGATTTTCTGAAACAAGGCGCATGCACCCCTTATCGGCTGTTGCCTTGCAAATGCCCACGCTCGAAGGCAGTGGCGCAAAGCCAAGCAACCAGCGCCGGTTGTTGGTAGACGCGATTGAGCTTGAGCGTGAGTTGCTCAGTGACTTGCGTGACCAAGCCCACGTGGTGGATACCAGCCAAACCAGTGCCGCTAATTTACGCAGTCACATCAAAACGTTGATTGCTTACAGCGGGCAAGACAGTGGTTTGCAACTCATGTTTGAGTCGTTTGCATTCAAACGCGGCCTGCCCATGGACGCCGATTTTGTGTTTGATGTGCGCATGCTGCCCAACCCACATTACGAGCCTGCGCTCAAACAGCTCACAGGCCTTGACCAAGGTGTCATTGATTTTTTAAGCGGCCAACAAGCCGTTCAAGACATGGCTGCACACATTACCCAGTTTGTAGCGCATTGGTTGCCCATGCTGCAATCCAGCCACCGCGCCTATGTCACTGTGGCCATTGGTTGCACTGGCGGACAACACCGCTCTGTCTATTTGGCGCAAACGCTCAGCAGCGCATTTGCATCCAAATGGCCCACTCAAGTCCGCCATCGTGAGCTGGACAAACTGCTAGTCGACCACAAATACGTGGTTTAAACAGCTTGGAATCAGTAGCCAGTGTGAGGCTTTACACAACTACAAGAACTGGGTTGCACACCATTTTTTAATTGGTGCTGGCAACGCCGCTGAAACCAATTGACTTTTCAACACCCAGGCACCTTCGAATGGTTTGTCAAGGCCAGATTCAGCTCGATCCTGGTTAACTTGCGGGCTGTTGACGCTGAGCACAACTGGCGTTAAAAACAACTCTTTGTGCGTGAGTTGGTGCTTGATTGTTGGTTGCGCCAGTGCACCCAAGTCGTCAACTGACCATGTGTGGCTGGCAGCGGCCACATGGTTGGCGTTTAGCCACAGCGCCATGTCGTCTAAAGCGACAAACACCAAAGGCGCTTGCAAACCACCCCAAATGCCTGCGTTGCCTCGTTGTTGAAGCCACACCGCATCACCCCTGTCTAGGCACAACAAATACCACCGTTCAGAGGTGCGCTTGAGTCGCTTGGTTTTAACTGGGTAGTCGGTCGCAGCATCGGCCGCGTACGCATTGCAGTTGCGAACCACCGGGCACCGCTCGCACGCTGGCGCTTTGAGATGACACACCGTGGCGCCTAAATCCATCAGCCCTTGGGTATAGCGCGGCATCGCCTCGTGAAGGGGCGAGCCACTGCGCTCGGCGTGCAGGGTTAAGCCAGTCACCAGTACGTGCGCTGCACCGAGCAGCTGTTTGTTGGCTGCGCTGCCAGACAGGTCGCCATCAAATGCCAACACACGTGACAACACACGTTTAACGTTGCCGTCATAAATAGAAATAGGCTCGCCAAAACAAAACGAGGCAATCGCTGCCGCGGTTGATGGCCCAATGCCTGGCAACGTTTCGAGCTGCTGCGCCGTAGACGGAAATTGCCCCTCAAACCGGCTCACCACCTCCTGTGCGCAGGCGTGTAAGTTGCGTGCCCTGCTGTAATACCCTAGGCCCGCCCACAAGGCCATGACTTGCGCTTGTGGTGCAGCAGCCAAGGCCTGAACATTGGGCAGGGCTTGTAAAAAACGCTCGAAATAAACCAACACTGTGGTCACTTGTGTTTGCTGCAACATGATTTCAGACAACCACACATGGTAAGGCTCACGGGTTCGCTGCCAAGGCAAATGATGGCGTCCGTGCACAGCTTGCCAAGCCACCAATGCTGGCCCAAATTCAGCGACCTGCTGGTGCGCTGTTAAATTGCTTGTCAAGCCCTCTGGCGGCCTATGACTTACCGCTGACATGTCGCACAAAAGTAGGTGGCTCGTTGGCCTTGAACGATGCGCTTAATAGGTGCTCGGCATTGGGTGCAGGCCTGCCCCTCTCGTCCATAAACCTGCGAGTTGGCTTGAAACAAACCGTGCTCACCATTGGTGTGTTTAAAGTCACGCAAACTGCTGCCGCCCAACGCAATGGCACGCACCAAAACAGTTTGAATGGCTTGGTGCAACTTGTTGATACGGACTCGACCTATGCGCTTGGCACCACGCGTTGGACGGATACCGGCCATAAACAAAGCCTCGGATGCATAAATATTGCCAACGCCCACCACCACATCCCCGCTGAGCAATACTTGCTTGATAGCACCGGCGCGCTTGGCCAAGCCCGCTGCAAAATAGTCTGACGTAAAGCCTGCCTCTAGAGGCTCAACGCCTAAATGACCCAGTAATTTGTGCGCTTGCGGGCTGTTTTCGCTGGGTGCAAACACCGCTGCACCAAACCGCCTAGGGTCATTCAGCCGCATCCAACAGGTAGTGGTTTGAAGCTCAAAGTGGTCGTGCGGGCCAAGTGGGCCAGGCCATTGCTGGCTGACGCTCACGCTGCCAGACATACCCAAATGCAGCAGCAGCAAACCCGCATCCAAATCAAACAACAGGTATTTGCCGCGCCGGCGAACACCCACAATGGTTTGCCCCACCAGTGTTTTGGGGTCTACACCCAAAGGCCAACGCAGTGGCTTGCCCACATGGACCCCTGAAATAGTAGTGCCCAGCAACATGGGGCTTAGGCTTTGCTTGGTTACTTCTACTTCTGGTAGCTCGGGCATGTCGTATTATCATCAAGTTGTAGAAACAGTTGGACGGGTATGGTATCGCCAAGCGCTGACCACTCGTGAAGAAGTGTCCATGAATAGACGCTGATTGAGCCTCCTACAACACCAATAAGTGAACCATTCAACAAACAGCTACGCAGCCTCACTATGACCCTCTATGTTTCAGCTTCTCGTAACTGCTTGTTAGGCGCCGCATACAAGGTGCTTGGTCATGCTGCACATGCGGTTGTGGTTTGCGCCTTATTGTCTGTCAGTGCATGGGCCAACTCGGCGACCACCAGTGGCCAGCGACAAGCTTACCGCTTGCAGCTGTATCAAGTGTTGGTAGCTGAAATTGCAGCCCGTGAAGGCGACGCAACAAGTGGCTACACATTTATGATTGAAGCGGCCAAAAGCAACGGTGACCCCGCCTTGTTTGAGCGTGCAGTTGAAATTGCGGTGGCTACTGGTTCAGGCGCTTTGGCTTGGGAGGCGGCCAGCTTATGGACAGGCGGCCAACCCAACTCCCTAGAGGCTCAACGCGCCATGCTGAGGGTCGCTTTGGCACTTGGCCGTGAGCAAAGCATCGTTACCAGCTTACAAAATATTTTGAAACTGTCGCCAGCAGAAAGCCGCTTGCAGCTGATTAGAGCGACACCGGCCACGCTGCTCAGACTGCCAGCCAACACCACAGTTGACCCTGTTCGCGTTGTCCGTTCAGCGCTAGCGCCATTTTTAACAGACAGCGCCACCACAGCCGCCGTTTATGCAGCCATTGGTTTCGTGCAACTCAATGCCAAACTAAACGCGCAGGCATTAGACAGCGCACAACTGGCACAACAAGCAAGTTCTGACACCACAGAAGGCGCACGACTGGCCTTGGCCTTGCTAGACCAAGGCACTGGCGCGGCCGAACCCTTGCTGCTGGCACACCTCAATGCCAACCCGACAAGCGTTCGCATTCGGTTTGGTTATGCGCGCGCCTTGTTGAACAACAACCGTACCGTTGAAGCCTTAAGCCAAGCAGAGCTAGTTGCTAAGGACGACCCTAACTTTGCGCCTGGCTTGCTGCTACTCGGGCGACTGTTGCTTGATCAAAGCGTGCTGGTTCGTGCCCAAGACATTGCCCTAGGCGTTTTAAATATGGGAACTGCGGGCGCCACAGCTGAGAACGAACGTGTGACCGTACAAGCCTTGTTCTTGTTGGCTGATGTGGCTCAAGCCAGTCAAGAATGGCAAGCTGCCAGCAACTGGCTTGACCAAGCGAGTTCACCAGAAGACATGCCAACTGTGGTGTACAAACGCGCGGTATTGCTCGGCAAACAAGGGTTTGAAAAACAAGGCTTCGCTCTGCTTGACACATTGGCCCAAGATACGCCCCAAGAAGTGCGCCTAAAAATGGCGACTAAAGTGCAGTGGTTGCGTGAGTTCGAACAGTACGAGCAGGCCTATCAACAGCTGTTACGCATGGGTGAACAGTTCCCCAACGACCCTGACCTCATGTACGAGCAAGCCATGCTGGCAGAGCAACTGGGGAACCATGACGACATGGAGCGCGTGTTGCGCTTGGTCATCCAAATCAAACCGGACTTCGATCACGCCTACAACGCACTGGGCTACTCGCTGGCCGACAGAGGCGAGCGACTGCCCGAAGCCATTGCCTTGATACAACAAGCACTTGCGCTCACCCCGAACGACCCCTACATGACTGACAGCTTAGGCTGGGCCTATTTTCGAAATGGCCAGCTACAACTCGCTGAAGAGTTTCTGCGTAAAGCCTATGCCGCCAAGGCAGACGCTGAAATAGCGGCCCATCTGGGCGATGTGTTGTGGCACCGCGGGAAACAAGACGAAGCCAAACATGTATGGCG
>Ga0209710_1001439_pt1 | contig 18320 bp, 18 predicted proteins | sample ArcticOcean_MG_C_5_FD_187436 | JGI IMG/M metagenome (GOLD analysis project Ga0209710, IMG submission 187436) | Marine microbial communities from western Arctic Ocean - ArcticOcean_MG_CB4_138 (SPAdes) (version 2) | ecosystem: Environmental > Aquatic > Marine > Oceanic | place: Arctic Ocean...
TAGAAACGTCTCTAAACAAAAAACTAGTATTGATTGTAAAGAAATGTATTCCTATAAAATTTTACTAAAATAATACAATTTAGGTATGGATAATTCCTTACTAACCTTATATTACATGCCTAGCGCTATCTGACACTCTAACCAAATCAACACTACTTAAAAACACTTTTACACTTGCATTCTTTGTGTACGTTTTAGAAAATCCCTTTTTACAGAAAACACTATGGACTTCAACTTTATAAATTGAAAATCTTTAATGAGCTGTTCTTAAAACATCACAATAAATAGAAATGCTTGTTAATTTGTTAAGAATCCTAAAAAAGAATAAAAAAGAACAAAAAAAGAACAAAAAACATATCTAGAAACATATTTTGCCTAAATAAAGAACAATAAAACAGCCTTGTAAAATTACTTTTACTAAAACTTAACCATCGATTATATTAAAAATGAATTCGGATATTACAAAGAACAATCATTACTTAGAAATATCCTTTAATACGTCATCTTAAACGATAGGTTACAAAAAAAAAGACATGAAAGTAAGAACTCAAATAGCTGTAAAAACAGCTAATTCTGGAATTAGAGTTGTAATGCTACCAGACATTTTGTATTTAAAATCTGAAGGGAGATATACAATAATTAGCTTAAAGGATAATACATCTTTAGTAGCTTGTAAAAATCTTGGAATCTATGAAGAGCTTTTTAAAGATATTAACTTTATTAGGGTACACAACAGTTATATTGTAAACTTTCAGCATCTCAATCAAATTATTAGAGATTCAGGTGGGCAATACTGCGTTTTATTCAATGAAAAAATGATTCCTATCTCTAATAGAAAATTCAGCGGAGTTAAAGAGCATCTCCATTATTAAAGATTGTTTAATATTCTGTAAATAACATTCTGTTTAATGCTATTAAATATCAATATAAGTTTAAAAAGTATACTTTTTAAACCTCTGAAAAACCTTAAAAGACTATTCATAAAAGTTTTAAATTGGTTTCTTTACTATTTAGATAAGGCATAATAAAAGCTTCTTTTCAAAGACACAGAAAAACAATCACTTATTACAAAAAAACGTCATTTATTGAGTTTCTAAGCTGTGAATTAAGGATTAAAGTAAATTTGAAGACTAATAGTATTTTTAAATGACTGACAATCCTAGTCCAAAATTGGAACAAATAGCAGTTCATACAATTAACAATGGAATTCAAATTATAGCTATATCTAACATTATTTATCTAAAATCAGACCATAAAAAAACAATAATAAGTTTAAAAAATTCTGACGAAGTATTTGCTTCCAAAAGTATTGGTGCATTTGAAATTCTGTTAAAAAACAATGAATTCTTCAGAGTTCACAAAAGCTATATTGTAAACCTAGAACATCTTATTTCTATTGACAAAAACCTAAATGGCCATTACTGTTTATTATATAATAATAAAATAATTCCAATATCAGTCAGAAAATATAGAGTAGTAAAAGAACGCCTAGAATACTAATCTCTCTTTTTTAAAGCCTATTTTATAACACATATTAATGCCACTTTCAAAAATATAAACAAACTATAAATTTGCTTTTTTGTCCTTTGATCTTTGATTTTTTATCCGAAAAATAAAACCCTAGGCCATCAGCTTTTTTCATCTAAGATGTAACCCCAATTCAAACTACTATTTTCCCGTCTTATTAAGATAAATTTAATCTTCGAAAAATACGTTTTTCAATCATATATTACATTTTATAATCATCTATTACACTTAATGTTCAGAGCTATTGTTTATCTGTTTATTTGTATAAGAGTATCAGTAATAGATAATTAATTACACACTCTAAAAACAATGTTATAAAATGATTGAACCTTTTTTATATTAAAGAGTAAACCGAACCCTTTTGGGTTTAGGCCTTGCTGCGTAGTAAAAAAAGATCGTCTAAAACTATTTTTTTCTGTTCTAAAAAGTTTGAGAATAGCTTAAACTAATCTTTAAATAAAAGAAGGAATAAAACTTATACCAAACTATTAGAAACTTAATGTGACTAGTAGTGGCGAAGCCGTTTAAAAGTTTTAATTAAAATAGAAACTTACAAGACTCCTCGTGAACATACTACTCGAGGTAGAACACGAAAAGGGGTCTAATGGAAAAACATAGCGTTTCTGTTTAAAACATTAAATTAGGCTGTAAAACCTAAACTTTAAAGCACATATTTAAACAATGGAACACTGCTACTTTTGGGTGCAATAATAAATGGGAAGAGTTTAAAACTTATGATTGGCCACGTTTCTATGAAAATATAAAAAAATCGCTTTTGTATTTGATGGTGTAAATATTTTAGACCAACAAAAGCTTGAAGCTATTGATTTCTTATATAAAGTAATAGGAAGTTAATTATGGGAATAAAAAAAATAGCAACGGGTGTCGCAAGCGTTAAAAGATTTTATATCATATTTAAGCTAGTAAATATAGGATATGATGTCATTGATATCGATAATATTAATGATTAATAACTAAAAATAGAGTGATTTATGATGTGGAAGGAAATTTGAAATGTGAAATACAGGGAAAATTTATTTAAATGCAATGATAATTATATAAAAAAAACTAATGTTTTGAGCCAAATAAAAAAAGGAGCCGCATTAAACTACGTAACAATATTGCTTACAAATATTATAGGTATATCGATGACACCCTTTGTTTTAAATCATTTAGGAAAAGCTGAATATGGTATTTATTTAGCTATTGGAGCACTAGTAGGAACCATTTCTTTATTAGACTTTGGGCTTAACAATGCTGTTATTCGTTTTGTAGCAAAATATAGAGCAGAAAATGATAGAAAAGGAGAAGAAAATTTTTTAGCTACCACCATGCTAATTTATCTCATTATTTCTTCATTAGTAATTCTAATAGGAGTTGTTTTTTACGGCTATCTAGATTCATATTTCACTAAAATGACTCCAGATGAAATTAAGATTGCTAAAGTTATTTTTGGTCTTTTTATTTTCAATCTCGCTGTTGGATTACCCGGTGGTTCTTTAACAGGAATATGCAATGGTTATGAGGATTTTGTGTTTCCTAAAACACTCAATATAATACGTTATGTACTAAGATCTATTACTGTTATAGGTGTTTTACTTCTTGGCGGTAAAGCTATAGCACTTGTTATAGTCGATTCAATTTTTAATATACTTATTATATTAAGTACCGGTTATTATGTTACTAATAAACTTCATGTAAAATTTAAACTTCACTCCTTTTCAGTTAAGTATATAAAACAAATATTTAGCTATTCATCCTGGATCTTTGTTTTCGCATTAGTATCCATATTTCAATGGAAGGCAGGCCATTGGGTTTTAGGTAGAATTAGTACTCCAGACGTATTAGCTATTTATGGGATCGGAATTACTTTAGGTACATACTATGGTGCCTTTTCATCTGCCATATCTAGTGTCTTTTTACCAAGAGCTACAAAAATGTCTGTAGATAATGCTTCTGGTGAACAATTAACGGATATGATGATTAAGATTGGTAGGTTGTCTTTTATAATCTTAATGTTTATACTAACAGCTTTTATTCTTTTTGGTAAACAATTTGTTTTTTTATGGGTTGGTCGCACATTAGGAATTGATGGTAGCTATCAAGCTTGGTTAATTGCAATTTTGATCATGATTGGGTATACTTTACCACTTGTACAAGGCTTTACTAAGTCTATTCTAGAAGCTAAAGGAAAGTTAAGGTTTAGAGCAATTACATATCTCTCCTTAATGATACTTGGAACTATTTTAGGAGGCATACTAGCTATAGATTACGGAGCTATAGGTATGATCGTCGGGTCTGTTATAGCCTGGTTAATAATTCAACTTATAATGAATTTTTATTTTCACAATAAGATTGACCTTAATATCTTTCGTTTTTTTAGAGAAATATTTCACAAAACCATACTGACAGTTTTATTAATATTTTCGATTGGGTATGCTATAAACCATATACCTGGTATTGGCTGGATAAATTTCACTATTAAAGCTATTGTTTACACATTGATTTATAGTGTTTTAATGTATTCAATAGGTACTATTGAATTTGAAAAAAAATTGTTTAAAAAAACACTTTCACCAATTATAATAAAATTAAAAAAAAAGTAAATAAAATAACAGACAAAATAAAAAATACAAGTTCATGCCTTAATCTTTTGGCAGTCTTCATTAGTAACTTAGGTAATGGTATGTGCGGGTTAAGATTGTTTTACAAGTATTCGTTTAAAAGAATAGATTTATCTAATAAATTTTAACTCAAAACAAATAAAAAAGCCCAGTTTTAAATATGATGTTATCCATAATATTACCAGTATATAATGCTGCAAAGTATCTGGAAAAATGCTTACAAAGTATTTTAGATCAATCATTCTCTGATTTTGAAGTTATTTTGATTAATGATGGCTCTAGCGATAGCAGTGACAGCATTTGCGAAACCTATGCTAATAAATACAAGCGCATCGTTTATATTAACCAAATAAACCAGGGTGTTGCAATGGCTAGGAATGTTGGTTTAGAAATGGCTAAAGGAACTTATATTGGTTTTGTTGATGCCGATGATTTTATTGAAACTGATATGTTCCAAAATTTAATAAATCCTTTAGCAAAAAAAGAATATGATGTTGTTATTGCCCACTATAAGATTTGCAACGAACATAATTTTCGTATTCCTAGAACAGAAATACCAACAAAGAAAGATTTAGATAAAAACGAAATAAAGAGTAAAATCTTAAAAACCTATTATACAGGAGGCGACCCAATTGTACCTGCATTATGGAACAAAATTTATAACCGGAGTTTTATTCAACAATATAAACTAAAATTTCAAAATCAAAAAGCAGTAAGAGCAAGCGATTATTGGTTCAACTTCAAATTATTTCAATACGCAACTTCGGCCTTTGTAATTGAAGAAGCTAATTATCATTATAATAATTATATTTTGGGCAGTATAATTAATTCTTTCAGAGAAAATCAATTTATTGGATTTGAAGAATCACAAAAAAAATTATTAGATGCTAACAAGCATTTTAAATTTAAAATAGACAATAACAAATTTTACAGACTTTTTTACGATAACACCAATCAATTTATATTAAATGTTATAAGTAAAAAAGGTTATAGAAAAGGCTATACTTTTATAAAACCAATACTTAAAAACGAAAGATTAAAAACAAGTTTTAAGACTATTTTAAGTAAAAAAATACATTTAAAAATAATTTGCTTTTTTATTAAACATAATATGACATTAATAGCATTTACATGGTATTATGTTTGGCACTTGAAATACAAAAGATAAAAAACATAAAACCCAATTTAAATTTTAAAGAACTACAAAAATATATGAACTTGGGGAAAAATTGCTTATTTTTTTCTATTTAAAGGGAATATTGCAGTATTAAAAGTTCAATAGAAATTTGATTTTAAAGATCTTGGATATTTTAGATTTGGCAAAATTTTAGGTTTGACCTTCACTACTCTTAGCGAAAGGAAGTTCGATATATTATTTGAATTATATAATAAAAAAAGTAATATTCCTGATATAGAATAATCAAATATTATTAATAATATTAGCTGATTATACAATAAATAAAAGTGCTTTTTAACCCAAAGTTTTGCAAACAGTATATTATATGCTGAAAATAAATAAATTTAAAGAAATACTATTCCTTACCGAGACATAACTAGGAATGTTTTTGGGAATTTTACTTGGCAAAATTCTAAGTGAATTTATATTAAATACTTATTACGTTAAAGTAATTCAATTAGATGTTGTTAACTTCTTTAAAGAAGTTTTACTTCAAAATGTTTTTGTTTTTTCTATTATTTTGACTTTAGGCTTCTTATAAATAAGACCCCAGAGATAGAATGGTTGAGTTTTGGAAGTAAAATTTTTATATATGCAATACTATTTATAGCTATATTTTACAAATAAGAACTATTAATGGTTAGAAAAATTATAAAAATTAAAGATGAAAATTAAAACGATAACCTGCCATGAGGTATACAATCATGGGGCAAGTTTACAGGAATTTGCATTATTGCAATACCTAAAAAATATAGGTCATAATGCTCAGACGATACATTACAAACCTAACTATTTATCGGGACATTTTAAGTTAAGGACTATTTCCAATCCAAGATTTGATAAACCTTTACTAAGGCAATTGTATATATTAGCTAAATTACCAGGTCGTATTTTTGCTTTAAAGCGTAAGAAGGCATTTGATGAATTTTCTAGAAAATATATAAATACAGATTCAAAATTATATAGATCAAATGAAGAGTTAAAAGAAGACTTACCAGAAGCAGACGCATATATTTGTGGAAGTGATCAAATATGGAATTCTTTTTTTCAGAATGGGAAAGATCCATCGTTCTATTTAAACTTTGTTCCATCTAATAAATTAAAAATATCCTATGCGGCAAGCTTTGCGATAGATGCAATTGAAGAAAGCTTAAAGCCATTTGTACAAGAAAATATTGAAAGAATTGATAAGATTTCAGTAAGGGAGAGCTCAGGTTTGAAGATTTTAGAAGATTTAAGTATAACAAGAGCTGTACAAGTTTTAGATCCAGTTTTTTTAATAGAGTCAAAATACTGGGAAGAAACTTTTGTAACTCCAATCAAAGAGAAATTCATTTTTGTATATGATTTTGAATCAAATAAAAATATAGAACGAATTTCTATAGAAACAGCAAAAAAACATAATTTAAAAATATTTACTGTAAACCAGAATATTACATATGCTGATAAGAATTTCTTTAAGAAAAGTCCTGAAGTTTTTTTGTCTTTAATTAGTAATGCTAATTTCATAATCGGTAACTCTTTTCATGCTTTAGCTTTTTCTCTGATTTTTAACAAAATATTTTTTGTTATTGATAGAAATGAGAAAATTAATACAAGAATGAGAGATTTTATGTCCTCCTTAAATTTATCATATTTAAATTTAGATGTAGATGAATTTAAAACCTTTGATAAGGTTAGTATAAATTACGAGAAAGTTAATTTTGAATTAAGAGAAAAAATAAAAAAATCTCAAAACTTCTTAAAAAAAGCTTTAAAAAATGATGAATAAAATTAAGGCAAAACTGTATGCTTTTTTATTTTGGCAAACAAGGTCAGGAGAAGTTTTAAATAAAATATATGATTTACAAATCTTTTTTCGAAATTCATTTACTACAAATAATCTTAAAAGTAAAGAGAGTTATCAGGCATTTCTAACTAAACAGTATCATATTATAGAAAAGGGTCTAGCCTTACCTAAGCCAAGAGCCTTTTTCGGTAAACCTAAAATCAGACAATTAATTAAAGTAGCAAATACATATATAAAAAAATTTGGTGAAGATCGAATTATAAAAAACATTCATGGTACATTAAATATTTACCTAAAAAGGAACGAAGGCTTAATTACTCAAGATTTAGACTTTTATAATCTTATTTTGAATTTTGTTAAAAAAAATTCAGGTGAATTATTAGGTGGTGTTAAAAAAGTAAATAAGACTGAAGTAAAGGATGCTATTAATTTAGATTTTGAATCCTTTATTAAATCAAGATCTAGTGTTCGTTTTTTTTCTAAAGAACAAGTATCAACAAAAAAACTACAAAAAGCTATTGCATTGGCAAGGTATACTCCCTCAGTTTGCAATAGGCAAAGTTGGAGAGTTCATCACTTTAGAGATAGGTTGACAATGAATCTTTTGCTTAATATACAAAATGGTAATGGTGGTTTTAATCAATCTATTAACCAGTTATTAATTATTACCGGCGATACTAAAAAGTTTACACAAATGGAAAGTAATCAAGTTTTTGTCGATGGTGGATTGTTTTCGATGAGTCTTTTGCTATCATTACATTCTCAAGAAATTGCTTCATGCTGTTTAAACACTTGCCTTCCATACTTAGATGAAATTGAAGTCAAAAAAATTGCTAATATCCCACAATCAGAAAGGTTAATTATGATGATTGGAATTGGTAATTACAAAGAAACTTATGAAGTTGCAATATCTGACAGAGTTCCTTTGAGTGAAATCCTAAATATATCCTAATAGTCCATTTAAAATGATTCCAAAAATTATACATTTTTGCTGGTTAAGTGATGACGATTATCCTAATTCAATTAAAGAATGCTTAGAAAGTTGGCAAAAATTTCTTCCTGATTATGAATTTATCCATTGGGATACAAAAAGATTTAATCTAGAAAATAATATCTGGGTTAAACAAGCATTTGAAGAAAAGAAGTATGCTTTTGCAGCTGACTATATAAGGCTTTATGCAGTTTATAATTACGGGGGGATTTATTTAGATATGGATGTTGAAGTGTTAAAAAAATTTGATGATCTTTTAAATCTCCCTTACTTTATTGGCTCAGAAGGAGGCGGAATTATTGAAGCAGGTGTTTTTGGAGCTGTTGCAAAGACAAGTTGGATCGGAGATTGTCTAAATTACTATAGTGATAAGAGTTTTATTAATCTTGATGGTTCTTTTAATACATTGACCCTACCAAGAATAATGATGTCTCAAGTAAACGAAAATAGAGAGATTATACAGGCACCTGCTCTAGACTTTAGTACATCAGATCAATATTCAGATGATAATTTTTTGATTATGTTACCTAAAGACTTTTTTTGCGCAAAAAATCAAGGAACAGGTGTTATTGAAACTACAAATAATACATATTGTATTCATCATTTTGCTATGTCTTGGGTCCCAAAAAGTAATTTGTTATTTCTGTCTAACTTTAAAAGAGCTTTAATCAAAATTTTTGGAGTTAAAGTCATCAGCAAATTTATTGACCTAATGCAGCTTAAACAAATAAAAAACATTTTCACAAATTTATGAAAGTTGTATTTATAACAGATCAAATATACTTACATGGAGGTTTGGAACGCGTTCTAATTAATAGGATGAATATTCTATGTAAACTAAATACGATTGATGTGTTTTTGATTACTTCTAAGCAAAACGGAAATAAAGCTTGCTATAAAATGAACTCTTCAATTACTCATTTCGATATTGATATTAATTATAATAATTCAAAAAGCTATTTTTCATTTGAAAATCTTATAAAATCCCCAAAGCATTTTCTCAAATTGAGAGATGTATTAAAAAAAATAAACCCTTCATGCATAGTGTTATCCAATTTTGGGTTTGATTTTTATTTTTTACCTTTTACCTTAAAGAGAATAAAGAAAATTAAGGAATTCCATTCTTCAAGATATTACTATTCAAAAGAAATCATAACGGCATCCTTTTTTAAAAAAACTATTAATAAGATTAATCTTTATATCGAAAAAAGATATGACAAGTTGGTTTTATTAAATTCTGATGAAAAAAAATATTATCATTCTCAAAACTCGGTTGTCATTCCAAATTTCATATCCTATTCACAAAAAAATAAATTAGAAAAACAATCCAAGAAAAACATCATAATTGCAGCAGGTAGAATTGCTCCTGTAAAACAATTTCATCATTTAATTGAAGCTTGGAGTATTATTTCAAAAGATTTTCCAGATTGGAATGTAGAGATTTATGGTGAAGGTGACAAGCAATTATTAAATGAATTAATTAAAAAAAAGACTGTTTCAAATATCCAGTTTATGGGAGCTACAAATAAGTTAAATAAAAAAATGGAAGAAGCCTCTATATATGCTTTAACTTCTGCTACGGAGTGCTTTCCTATGGTATTATTAGAAGCTTTGTCTTGTGGATTACCCATAATTTCATATGATTGTCCTCATGGTCCAAGAAATATTATAACAAATAATAAAGACGGAATTTTAATAACGCATAATAATATAACAGCATTTGCAAAGGAATTATCAAAACTTATAGACAATACTCCATTAAGAGCTGAAATGAGAAAAAATGGTTTGAAAAATATATCTCGTTTTAATGAAGAAAATATAATGCCAAAATGGTTGCAACTGTTTAAAAACAAATGATATGATTTTTAACTCCATCATTCCATTACCATTTTATACCGCTATATTTTACAATTTTATTTTGGTTTTGGTAATTTTAGCAGCATTACACTTATTTAATAATGGTTATGACATAGGCAATCTAAAAAAGAAAGATGCGCTCTCTATAAGTTTATTATTGTTTGCTCTACTATATATGGGTTTGCGCCCAATAAGTTCCCGGTATTTTGGAGATACGGTTACTTATAGCAATTATTTTAAACGGTTCCAATCGGGCGGTGAAATAAAAGCATCTACAGACATGGTGTGGCATATTTTTATGAAGTTTTGTAGTAGTATTATGACGGTTAAAATGTTCTTTGTAGTTTGTGCATTTTTATATGTAACACCATTATATCTTGCTACCAAAAAATGGCTCTCTCAAGATAGTTATTTACTTTTTTTAATGCTTATTGCGTCCTTTTCTTTTTGGACTTATGGCACCAATGGAATTCGAAATGGTATTGCTACCTCCTTATTTATTTTAGGACTTTCTTACTCAAACAAAAAACATCTATCATTTAGTATTATTATACTCTCCTACTTTGTTCATTCAAGTATCATAATTCCGGGTGCTGCGTTTATTTTAAATTTATTTTATAAAAACTCTAAACATTACCTACTGGGTTGGTTATTAGCTATCCCTCTTTCAATTGCATTAGGAGGCTTTTGGGAAAATTTATTTATGTCCTTGGGTTTTGGAGACGATAGAACAAGTTATTTAACAGATACTCGTTTTGTGGATCAATTTTCTGCTGTAGGCTTTCGTTGGGATTTCTTAGCATATAGCGCAACAGCTGTATTTGCCGGGTATTATTTTATAATTGTAAAAAAATTTGAAGACAAAATATACATTCAGTTATTTAATATTTATGTTACAGCAAATGCATTTTGGGTTTTATTGATACGCGCTAGTTTTTCGAATCGTTTTGCATACTTATCCTGGTTTTTAATGGCGCTAGTTATCTTCTACCCTTTCTTTAAAGCGGCATTTTTTAAAGACCAACCAAAAGTGTTAGCCCGCACTATAATAGGGTATTTTGGTTTTACCTATTTCATGTTTTTAATTAACTAAAATGAAAAAAATTACTGTTTTTACACCAACATATAATAGAGCTTACTGCCTGCATCAAGTATATGAAAGTTTAATAAGACAATCAAATCAGAATTTTTGCTGGTTGATTGTTGATGATGGGTCCAATGACAATACAAAAGAACTTGTGCGTTGTTGGAATAAAGACGGCAAAATAGAAATAATATATATATTTCAAGAAAACCAAGGGATGCATGGTGCACACAATACCGCTTATGCCAATATAGAAACAGAATTAAATATCTGTATCGATTCTGACGACTTTCTGCCGAACAATGCTATTGCATTAATACTGGAAAAATGGGAAGCTGTTAAAGAAGACGATTCAATTGCTGGCATCGTTGGCTTAGATGCCGATAAAAATAGAAATATTATAGGAACGGCCATCCCTAAAGAATTAAAACGATGCACGCTAAGTGGCTTATATCAAAACCACGGAGTTAAAGGGGATAAAAAATTAGTATACAGAACTGATATCGTAAAGAAATATCCGCCATATCCAATTTTTAAAGGAGAACGATTCGTGCCGTTAGATTATCTGTATCTATTAATTGATCAGGATTATCACTTGGCTCCTTTAAACGAAGTGTTAATAATAGTAGACTATCAACTAGATGGTTCAACTTTGAATATATTTAAGCAATATCGAAAAAACCCTAGAGGCTTTGCTTTTTCCAGAATCAGCAGGATAGATTACGGTTCTACATTTGTTGAAAAACTAAAAAATAGCATTCATTTGGTTTCTAGCACCTTATTTTCAAGAGATTTTTCTGATTTATTCAAAACAAAACATACTTTATTGGTTGTTTTAAGTATTCCATTAGGAATGCTGCTCAATGGCTACGTGCAATATAAAACAGCCATTTCAAGATGAAAATACTCCAAGTGATTAATAGTTTAGCTACAGGAGGTGCAGAGAAACTATTGCTAGAAACGCTTCCATTGTATCGAAAAAAAGGAATTGAAATGGATGTTTTGGTTTTAAACGGCACCGATACATCATTTATGAAACAATTAAAAGCATTGAATTGCTGCGCAGTTTATTCTTTAGGTACTGCCTCCGTATACAATCCATTACTAATATTTAAATTAATACCTTTTCTTAAAAAGTATAGCCTTGTTCATGTGCACCTATTTCCTGCACAATATTGGGTGGTAATGGCGAAACTAATTTCATTTTCAAAAGTAAAATTAATTTTTACAGAGCACTGCACAAGCAACAGGCGTTTAGAAAATAAAATATTTAAATTTATTGACCAACATTGTTATCGTTTCTATGATGGGGTGGTTGCAATATCAAAAGAAATAAATGAGATCGTATTAAAACACTCGAAATTAAATATTTCAAAAATTCATACAATTGAAAATGGAGTAAATTTAAACACTATAAGAAAAGCCCAGAGTTTAAACAAGAAAGACATCCTTCCAACTTTTAAAGAAGATGATAAATTATTAATTCAAGTTGCAGGTTTTCGAGCACAAAAAGACCAAACAACATTGATAAAAGCAATGCAATTATTACCGTTGGAAGTTAAACTTGTACTTGCTGGTGAGGGTGTCCTTAAAAAAAAATGTCAGGACTTAGTTGAAACATTAAAATTAAAAGAACGCGTAGTTTTTCTAGGATTGCGAATGGATATACCACAATTACTCAAAACAGCAGATGTAGTGGTACTTTCTTCCAAATATGAAGGACTATCTTTATCTAGTATAGAAGGGATGGCTGCAGGAAAACCTTTTGTGGCGTCCGATGTACCAGGTTTAAGGGAGGTAGTAAAAGGCGCAGGAATTCTTTTCCCAATGAGTAACGTTAAACAATTGGCTAAGGAAATTTCAAAGTTATTAGATTCCCCAATACACTATCAATTTGTAGCTAATGCATGTCAAAAACGAGCAGCTAAATATGATATTCATAAAATGGTTGACCAACACATAAATATTTATAAAAGTATGTATGAAGCCTAAAATTATCCGGATAACTACTGTAGCATTATCCTTAGATTATTTACTAAAAGGGCAACTGGCCTTTTTAAATACCGGCTTCGAAGTAGTAGCTGTTTCGGGAAAAGACAGTCATTTAAAAAATGTTGCTTTAAGAGAAGGTGTGCGGGTAGTTAATATTTCAATGCAACGAGCCATAAGTCCATTTAAAGATTTGATTTCGTTATGGAAACTGTACCGTTTGTTTCGAAAAGAAAAACCTCAAATAGTACATTCTATGACCCCAAAAGCGGGTTTACTGAGCATGATTGCTGCTCGTTTCTCCGGAATCCCTATTCGAATACATACGTTTACAGGATTAATTTTTCCTTCAAAAACTGGAATCATGCAAAAACTTCTTATAGGAACAGATCGGTTGCTGTGCAATTGCGCAACCCATATATATCCTGAAGGAGAAGGGGTGAAAAAAGATTTAATTAATTATAAAATTACAAACAAACCTTTAAAGGTACTAGCAAATGGAAATGTAAACGGCATCAATACTAGTTTTTTTTCTTCCTCTAATTTTTCAGAATCTGAGAATGTAAAATTGAAGAAACAGTTAGGGGTTAATGAAAATGATTTTGTATTTATTTTTGTGGGTCGTTTGGTTAGCGACAAAGGTATTAATGAGTTAGTGAGCGCTTTTGATAAATTGTGCAATACAAAGTTTAAAAATAAAACTCCAAAACTATTATTAGTGGGACCCTTTGAAATTGACTTAGACCCCCTTCACTCTAATAGTTTGACAACAATACAGCAAAACCCAAATATAATCTCGGTCGGTTTGCAACAAGATGTACGTCCGTATTTCACCATCAGTAATGTGCTCATATTTCCTAGTTACCGCGAAGGTTTCCCAAATGTAGTTATTCAAGCAGGCTCCATGGGCTTGCCAAGTATCGTTACCAATATTAATGGCTGTAATGAGATAATAATAGCAGGTAAAAATGGATGGATCATTCCTGTAAAAGATGAAGTCGCAATTTTTAATGCCCTAAAAAACTGTTTAGCGAATGCGCAAGAATTAAATAACCTATCGAAAAACGCAAGAAACCTAATTGTAAATCGTTACGAACAAAAAGTTGTGTGGGAAGCCTTATTAAAAGAGTACCAATTATTAATTAGTGCTTGAATTTGAAAATAACTAAGAAAGCATGTATCTCGTTTTTATAAAACCAATATTAGATTTTTGTCTCGCATTATTTGGGATACTAATAGCCTTGCCAATATTAATTATGACGGCCCTTTTATTGGCAATCGCAAATAAAGGGAAACCCTTCTTTTTTCAAATACGTCCAGGAAAGCATGAAAAATTATTTAATATCATAAAGTTTAAAACCATGACAGATGCAAAAGATGTGCATGGAAACTTATTGCCAGATAACCAACGTTTGACAAGGATAGGTAGTTTTGTTCGTAAAACTTCTTTAGATGAAATCCCGCAATTGTTTAATGTACTAAAAGGAGAAATGAGTTTAATTGGCCCGAGGCCATTATTATCCGAATATTTACCCTTGTACAACGATATCCAGAAAAAAAGACACCAGGTACGCCCTGGAATTACAGGTTGGGCACAGGTAAATGGCCGAAACTCGATTGGTTGGGAGGAGAAATTTATATTCGATGTTTATTACGTAAATAATTTTTCCTTTGCAATGGATTTAAAGGTGCTTTTCTTGACAATAAAAAAAGTTTTACTGCGCGAAGGCGTAACCTCTGTAACTTCTGTAAGTATGGAGAAATTTAAAGGAAATTAGAAAGATGAATTTATACGGAGCTGGTGGACATTGTAAGGTTATTATCGATATTATTAATTCTTTAGAGAAGACGGTAGATACTGTTTTTGACGATAATATAAATATTTCAAGCCTATTAAATATACCTGTAACTCAGTGGAAAATTGAACATCAAACGCAACATAAAAATGTACTTATAAGTATCGGAAATAACAAGATTCGTAAGAAAATTTCAGAAACCATTGCTGCTAATTTTATTTCTTTAATACACCCATCTGCGATAGTGTCTAAATATGCTACAATTGGAAAAGGCACTGTGGTAATGGCTAGTGCAGTTATAAATGCAGGGGCTACTATTGGAAAGCATTGTATTGTAAATACAGCTGCCGTTATTGAGCACGACTGTATCTTAGAAGATTTTGTTCATATTTCACCAAATACTACTATTACAGGAAGTGTAACCATCGGAAAAGGAACACATATAGGTGCCGGTGCCATTGTACTTCCAAATATTAAAATTGGGAATTGGGCAACAGTTGGTGCTGCTGCCGTGGTGCTAAAAAAAGTACCAGACTTTGCCACTGTTGTTGGCAATCCTGCACGCATACTAAATTATAAAAATAAAAAAAATGAATAAAATTTGGCTATCGTCTCCACATATGGGTGGTACGGAAATGTCTTATATGCAAGAAGCCTATGATAGCAACTGGATTGCCCCTTTAGGGCCTAATGTTACTGCTTTTGAGGAAGCTTTAGAGAAATATGTAAAAGAAGAAGCTGTTGTTGCTTGCCTAGCCTCCGGAACTTCAGCCTTACACCTTGCTTTAATTATGGCGGGTGTTACTTCGGGAGATACTGTACTTTGTCAAAGTTTTACCTTTTCTGCTTCTGCAAACCCCATTCGATACCAAGGAGCGAATCCTATCTTTATTGATAGTGAAATAACCACATGGAATATGTGTCCAATTGCCTTGGAGGAAGCGATAAAAGATCAAATAGTACAAGGTAAAAAACCAAAAGCAATTATTGTAGTCCATTTGTATGGTATGCCAGCAAAAATAACGGAAATCTGTGCCATCGCTAACGAATATGACATTATACTCATAGAAGACGCTGCGGAGGCATTAGGTTCTACCTATGAGGGTAAGAAATGCGGAACATTTGGAAATTTTGGTATACTATCTTTTAATGGAAATAAAATTATTACCACCTCAGGCGGCGGCGCACTTGTCTGTAAAAATGAAGAAAGCAAGAAAAGAGCTATCTATCTGGCTACACAAGCAAGAGATGTTGCAGCCCATTTTCAGCATTCAGAAATTGGTTACAATTACCGAATGAGCAATGTTTTAGCGGGTATCGGAAGAGGACAAATGGAAGTTTTAGACAAGCACATCGGCTTGCGAAGAGCAAACCAAGAGTTTTATAAAAAAATATTTTTAGAGGTTCCTGGAATTACGGTCTTTGAAGAACCTAATACAGCTTATTTCTCTAATCATTGGCTTAGTACTATTACTATAGATAAAGCCAAAACCGGTTTTTCAAGAGAAGATTTGCGTTTAAGTTTGTGGGAAGATATTATTGAATCAAGACCCTTATGGAAACCAATGCATTTACAACCCATTTTTAAAAATTGTGCCTATTACGGGGAACAGATAGCAGAAAAATTATTTGAAAATGGACTCTGCTTACCATCGGGCTCGAATTTAACAGAAGAAGATCGCATGCGGATTGAAAATTCTATCCGAAAACTATTTTAAATCTTCAACTCTTCACCCATTTACTGCATCTAAAAAGTTAATAAAAACAACCTAATCATTATAATTCTCCCTATCTGCTGCATATTTTATTGTATTATCTCGATAACGAAACAAGTGCTAATGCCACAACCAAACTATCTAGACAATCAATTTTCTTAGTGCTCTTTTTATCCTTTATAGTTTAAACGTATCGCAAAAATATTAAAACCTTGAACCCGTTAATCTGCATACAATCTAAGTTTAAAGTTTAATTTTCTATTATAGCCAATTATAATTTCCGAAAAATACATTTTTAAATCATTTATTTCATTTTTAATTCATCTGTTACATATCATAACCAATCGTTTTATTTTAAGAGTTACTTTGTAATGTAGCTTAACATATATTCTATTATTGATTCTCTAAAAGAAAAAGTACTTTGTCATATTTCGTTTAAAGTATTCTGACAAATTTAGGGTCATAAAAGCAATAATGAATGTTCAAAACCTTAAAACAACGTAAAAGCTAGAGGGTAGATAACAAAAGATGATTAAAAAATTACTTTTAAAAAATTTAATTAAATATGCCTCTCACTGGCTAGTGCTAGGTATTGATCTTTTACTCGTTAGTCTTTCCTATCTTTTCGCTTACTTCATTCGTTTTAGTGATAGTTTTCAATACGAAAACTACGGATTAATATATCAGATTCCAACCATACTTGTATTGGCATTGCTTAGCTTTTTAACTATTGGTTCTCATAAAGGTATTATTAGACATACCGGTATCCGTGATGTTTCTAATATAGTCATTGCGGTATCTTTGTTAAGCGCTGTTTGTCTTCTATTTGTTTTTGCCAATCGTTTTTTTGGTTTACTTCCAGAATTAAACATTCCAACATCCATCATTATCATTCACTATTTCGTCACCGCTTTTGTTTTAATTATTTCTCGTTTTTCTTTCAAATCAGTTTTTGAATTTATCCACTCAGATACCGAAACAGTCACCAATGTATTATTATATGGTGCAGGATGTTCTGGAATGATGACTTTTGATGCTTTGAATAAAGACCCAAAACGCAATTTTAAGGTACTCGGTTTTATTGATGATGATGAAAATAAAATTAATAAAAAAATAGACTGTACACCTATTTTCAGCCTCAATCAAATTACACAAGAATTTAAGACTAAAGAAAGCCTTCACGAGGTAATTGTATCTATACAAGAATTAGATTCAGGGCGCCTCTTAGAAATTACAAATTATTTCTTAAATTTTGGTATTCGTATAAAAAAAGTTCCAACTTTAAACACTTGGGTTGATGGTACTTTTAACGTAAACCAAATTCAGGATGTGAAGATTGAAGATTTATTAGGAAGATCTATTATTTCCATCAAAAACCCAGTTGTGCACAAGAGTTTAAAGAATAAGGTGATTTTAGTTACAGGCGCTGCAGGTTCTATTGGGTCTGAAATATCGCGACAATTGGCTACATACAATTACAAGCACTTAATCTTAGTAGATCAAGCGGAATCTCCATTATATGAATTACAGCAAGAATTATTACAAAATGGCGTCTCTAATTTTACCGCTATAGTAGCAGATGTGCGAGATTTCCGAAGAATGGAATTACTCTTTAAAGAGTTTTTACCACAAAGAGTCTTTCATGCATCCGCTTACAAACATGTGCCGCTAATGGAAGAGAACCCTTACGAAGCCATAAAAACAAACGTCCAAGGAACTAAAAACATTGCAGACATTTCCTTAACATATGGGGTAGAACGTTTTGTACTGG
>Ga0209710_1001441_pt1 | contig 18295 bp, 19 predicted proteins | sample ArcticOcean_MG_C_5_FD_187436 | JGI IMG/M metagenome (GOLD analysis project Ga0209710, IMG submission 187436) | Marine microbial communities from western Arctic Ocean - ArcticOcean_MG_CB4_138 (SPAdes) (version 2) | ecosystem: Environmental > Aquatic > Marine > Oceanic | place: Arctic Ocean...
CAAGAATGATGGGTTTACCCATAAGGAAGTTAGTTGTTGCTACTAATGAAAACGATGTTCTTGATGAGTTCTTTCAAACTGGAAAGTATCATCCAAGAACTTCTAAAAAAACATTTCAAACCTCAAGCCCATCGATGGATATTTCAAAAGCATCTAATTTCGAGAGATTCATTTTTGATTTAATAGGTCGAGATAGCTTCACACTTAGAAGTTATTGGGAGCAAATAGACAATGGAGGGTCATTTGAACTTGATAAAAAAACTATGAAAAAAGTTCTAGGGTTCGGTTTTACTTCCTCTTCAAGTGAGCATAAAAATAGAATTAACTTAATTAAAAAGTTTCATGATGAATATGGTGTCATTATTGATACCCATACAGCAGATGGTGTAAAAGCGTCAATCGATCATCTATCAGAAGATATTCCAATGCTAGTTTTGGAAACTGCCTTACCAATTAAGTTTGAAAAGTCGGTTTTAGAAGCAATTGGTAAAAAACCAGTTAGGCCAGATTCCTTGGTTGATTTAGAAAAAATGAATCAGAGATTTGAAGTTTTTGACAACAGAGCATCATTAGTTAAAGATTTTATTTTGGTAAAAAAATAATATGAAACAATATTTAGATCTTTTAAGTTATGTAAAAGATAACGGAATAAAAAAAGAAGATAGGACGGGTACTGGAACTCTATCAACTTTTGGTTATCAGTTGAGATTCAACTTAGAAAGTCATTTTCCGTTGCTAACTACAAAAAAAATACATCTAAAATCTGTAATTCACGAACTTTTGTGGTTCTTAACAGGCGATACTAATATTAAGTATTTAAAAGATCACGGTGTTTCTATATGGGATGAATGGGCTGATGAAAATGGAGATTTAGGCCCTGTCTACGGATCTCAGTGGAGAAGTTGGCCTACCTATGATGGTTCGTCTATCGATCAAATTAAGAATCTGATTGAAGAAATTAAAAATAATCCTGACTCTAGGAGGTTAATTGTTTCAGCATGGAACGTCGCAGAAATTGATAATATGAAATTACCTCCATGCCATGCCTTCTTCCAATTTTATGTTGCCGATAATAAATTATCATGCCAGCTATACCAAAGAAGCGCTGATATATTCCTTGGTGTTCCTTTCAATATTGCATCATATGCACTTTTAACCAAAATGATTGCTCAGGTTTGTGGCTTAAAGTGTGGCGATTTTGTGCACACCCTAGGGGATGCACATATATATCTTAACCACATTGATCAAGTGAATGAGCAGCTTAGTAGGGCACCTAAAAAATTACCCATAATGAATATCAACCCCTCAATTAATGACATCTTTCAATTTAAATATGAAGATTTTGAGTTGATTAATTATGATCCAGATCCTTTGATTAAGGCCCCAGTAGCAGTCTAATGAGAAAAATATCAATCATTGTGGCAATGTCTCAAAATTCTGTGATTGGTCTTAATAATCAATTACCTTGGCATATCTCAGAGGATCTTAAAAATTTTAAAAAAACAACTTTAAACCATTGCGTAATTATGGGTAGAAAAACGTATGACTCAATTGGTAAACCCCTGAAAGATAGAAGAAATATAGTAATTAGTAGGGATAATTCTTTATTAATTAATGGGGCAGAGGTTGTAAATTCACTAGACAAAGCAATCTCTATAGTTGGAGATTCATCTGAAATATTTATTATTGGAGGAGAGCAAATTTACACAATTTCGTTACCCTTGGCAACTCATTTGTATATTACAAAGGTTAATGGGCACTACAAAGGCGATGCATTTTTCCCAGACTTTATTCAGAAAGAGTGGAAGGAGATAGCTCGTGAAGATCTAATTTCAGAGAGCAATTTAAATTTCTCTTTCCTTAAGTACGAGAAAATTATTTAATCATTAAGCTTGTCTGGTTAAATAAGTCACTTTAATTTGTATCGGGGAAAAGTGTTTGTTGACAACTGATTTTGCAACTTCAATATCAAAGTCTTTACAGCTAAAAATATCAATATAACAATCACCATTCTTATCTACAAAATGACCAGTAATCGATGATGTTTCTATTAATTGAACAAGACTATATCCAGCAGCATCTTCATTATGGGTTGCAAAATGCTTTATATTGGGTTCTCCAGAGGCAACCATATCTATTTTATCGACTAACTCTTCAACAAATTTTTTAATAGCATCTGCTGATTTTACCTTTTTTAACTCACCATTTTTACAATCTAAAATAAGATGATAACCCCAGTATTCCATTCCAATTACCCCATATATTCAAAAATTGAAACGGGATTATATTTTATTTTTTTACATTACGGTAATTTATTTTAGGGCATTATATTTTGGGAAGAGTTACTCCACTTTGGCCTTGATATTTTCCGCCACGATCTTTATAGGATGTCTCACATACTTCATCAGATTCAAAGAATAAAACTTGAGCACAGCCTTCACCAGCATATATTTTTGCTGGCAATGGTGTTGTATTGCTAAATTCTAAAGTAACATAACCTTCCCACTCTGGTTCAAATGGAGTGACATTCACAATAATGCCGCAACGCGCATATGTTGATTTACCAACGCAAATAGTTAAGACATTTCTTGGTATTTTAAAAAACTCCACTGTTCTTGCTAGAGCAAAAGAATTTGGAGGGATAATACAATGATCACCATTAAATTCGACAAACGACTTTGGATCAAATGCTTTTGGATCAACAATCGTACTATTTATGTTAGTAAATACTCTAAACTCGGAGGCACACCTAATATCGTATCCATAACTAGATGTTCCGTATGAAACAATTTTTTCACCTTCTTTTTCACGAATCATATTTGGCTCAAAGGGGCTTATCATGCCATGCTGTTCTGACATCTTTTTTATCCATCTATCTGATTTTATGGTCATTAATTTCCTTCTCGCCAAAATTGATTATCATTTTCAAAAATAATCTTAGATTCCTGAGGGTCACTAGTTCCAGCGGTATATTGGTGGACCTTTTCAATTTTTTCTGCCCAATATTTAATTATAGGATCAACTAACGACCATGCTGATTTTACTTCATCTATATGAAGAAACCTTGCTTGGCTTCCCTCCAATAAATCAAGCATTAATGTTTCGTATGCGTCAATTTTTTCGTCATTTTCTAATCTATTAATACCTTCTAATTTTGTCGTTCTGAGTTCGGCTTCATTTAGGCCTGGAACTTTTGTTTGAATCTCAAAATAAGTAGATTCTTTTGGTTGAATATTAAATACTAACCAATTACTATCCTTCATTTTTTTATCTTTATTACTATTTTTAAATTTTATCGAGATAGAAGTCCCACTTTGATCTAATCTTTTAGCTGTTCTTAGATATACCGGAATATTCTTCCATCTTGGGTTATCTATAAATAATTTTATTGCTGCATATGTTTCTACAACACTTTTATTACTTTCAAGCTCTTCAAGATACCCTTTGACCTCTCCCTCTTTTTCAATAACACCAGATTTATATTGCGCTCTAAAAGCAAAATTTTCAATATTATCAGTTGGTATTGGTCTGATTGATTTGAGAAGTTTTATTTTTTCAATCCTAATATCGTCAGGAGAAAAAGATTTTGGTTTCTCCATCGTTGTAAGTGCTAGCATCTGAAGCAGATGGCTCTGCGTCATATCCCTTAAAGCTCCTGTTGCATCATAAAATTGAGTTCTTTCACCAACTCCTAAAGTTTCATGATTAGTAATTTGTATGTGATCTATGTGTTCATTGTTCCACATATGTTCAAAGATACTATTTGAGAACCTAGTCCATAAAATATTTTGTAGCGCAGATTTTCCCAGGTAATGATCTATTCTGTATATCTGTGTTTCTTTAAGGTGTTTAGATATGGAAGCTTGAAGTTCAATTGCGCTTTCTAGATCGGTGCCAAAAGGTTTTTCGATAAGCACTCTTCTCCAGTATTGATCTTCATTTAGTAATTTCTCCTCTGCTAATTGATCAACTATCAGTGCAAAATCAGATGGCCTGACTGACAAAAAGAAAGCAAGGTTTTTAGGAAATCTATCATCGTTTAGAAGTAGTTCGGAAAACTTCTTAAATGCATTCGGATCATCTGGAAGATTGGCATGGTAAATATTTCTTTTAATAAATCTCTCAAAGACCTTCTGGTCATATTGGTTATTAAATTTTTCATCCAGCATATTTTTGATTGTTTTAACCCAATCTTCCTGTGAGACAGATTGTCTTCCAACTGAAAGAATCTTCATTTCTTCAGGTAACTTACCCGCTTCATCAAGGTGGAAAAGACCTGGTATTAATTTAATTCTTGAAAGATTTCCTTTGGCACCAAATAGCACTAATGTTGAATTATCACTCATTAACTAACTTATCCTTTTTTTTTCATTGTGTGACCACCGAAAGCATTTCTCATAATCGAAAGTATTTTATAGCCATACCCTTTAGATTTTTCCTGACTCCTAAACCTTACCTGAAGTGCCTGAGTTAAAACTGGTGCAGGAATGCCTTGTTCAATTGCTTCAACTGCTGTCCATCTCCCTTCACCAGAGTCTGCAACAAATGGCTCTATCTTGTCTAAATCTTGATCTCCTTTAAGTGCTTCAGCTGTTAAATCTAATAACCAACTTCTAACAACTGAACCATGTCGCCATAGTTCTGTTACTTCGGCTACATCAATTGCATACTCCTCCCTACCTTTTAAAAGCTCAAGCCCTTCAGCAAATGACTCCATCATTCCGTATTCAATTCCATTATGAATCATTTTAGTAAAATGCCCTGAACCAACCGGACCCACGTGTAACCATCCAGTTTGTGGCGTTGGAGATAATGCTTTTAGCACAGGCTCAACAGCTTTAGCTACCTCAAGTGAAGCACCTACCATTAAACAATATCCTTCACTTAACCCCCAAACGCCCCCAGATGTTCCACAATCCATAAAGCCAATGTCATATTCTTCCAGCATACTACCCATTTTTACGCTGTGTTTGAAATTTGAATTTCCTCCATCAACTATAATATCGCCTTTATTAAGAAGGGGAATAAGGTCAGCAATTTGTTTTTTTGTAATTTCACCTGCAGGTAGCATCATCCATACTATTTTTTGACCTTCTAGCTTTGATACAGCATCTTTAACTGATGATGAGGCAATTATTTTTTGTTTTTTTTCTAATTCAGTTACAACTTCTTGACTAGTGTCGTATCCAACTACTTCATGACCATTTCTTATTAGCCTAGTTGCCATATTTCCACCCATTTTACCTAGTCCTAGCATTGCAATTTTCATATTTTTTCCTTTGTTGAGGTTTAATATCTTAATAATCTTTTGGATTATTTTTTTTTGAGTTATGATGCGAGCATTATAGCAAATACCTTCAATCACTTATACTTATGTTTAATAATTATTTAAATTTATTTAGAAAGAATTTATGCATCAAAAAGATATAGTTTATTTTTCATATAACTCTCAAAAAGAGTTAGATATAAAAGCCACAAAATTTATTATTAACAAGGCGGCGCTTTCAATTAGGAATAGTGGGAGCTTTTCCCTCGTGCTCTCAGGGGGTAATACCCCAGTGAGCGTTTACAAGCTCTTGGCTAAAGAAAAAATTAATTTTGAGAAGTGGCATATTTATTTTGGTGACGAAAGATGTTTTCCTTTAGATCATCCAGAAAGAAATAGTTATGTTGCTCAATCAATTTGGCTATCAAAAGTAAACATACCAAAAGCCAATATTTTTATCATTCCTGCTGAAGCCGGAAATGAAGAGGCTGCAATATTATATGAAAAAGTATTAGATTCTGAAAAAGCTTTCGATTTAGTTATTCTTGGAATGGGTGATGATGGGCATATAGCAAGTTTATTTCCTAATCAAAAATGGGATGATTCGAGGCAAGTTACTCCAATAAAAGATGCTCCAAAAACTCCAAGTGACAGAGTTTCATTAACATCTAGCAGGCTAAGTAATTCAGATGAGGTACTATTTCTGATCGCAGGTAAAAATAAGTTAAATGCTTTTAATCAATATAAAAATGATGGAAATTTGCCTGCAAATTCAATATCTGCTATAAATAAAATTTCAGTTATGACTTTTGATTTAATATAGCTAGCTTTGTTGTATGACTATATTTGGGAACTTGCTAGTATGATCCTCTGCCAAGCATGTAACTTTTAATGCAGACTTTCTTGCAATCAATCTGTACATTTCTGATATTTTACTATTAGGATCTTTAATAACTGTCGGAGTACCATCATCGAGATCTTGCCTTATATTCATAGCTAATGGCAAACTACCAAGAAGTTCAGTGTTATAGTCAGCACACATTCTCTTCCCACCATCTTTACCAAATATATGCTCTTCATGATTACAGTTTGAGCAAATATGTGTGGACATATTTTCAACGATTCCAAGAATTGGTATATTTACTTTTTCAAACATTTTGAGGCCTCTTCTTGCATCAAGAAGTGCTATATCTTGAGGAGTTGTTACAATTATTGCTCCAGTAACTGGAATTTTTTGTGCAAGAGTTAGCTGAATATCCCCCGTACCTGGAGGTAAATCAATTATTAAATAGTCTAAATTATCCCAGTTCGTTTCTTTGAGTAGCTGTTCCAACGTGCTAGTTACCATTGGGCCTCGCCATACCATTGGTGTTTCTTGGTCAACCAAAAAACCAATCGACATTATTTGAATGTCATGGATCATTATAGGCTCCATTGACTTTCCATCTTTACTGTTTGGTTTTTGAGATATTCCTAGCATTTTGGGTTGGCTAGGCCCATAGATATCAGCATCCAATATGCCAACATTAGCTCCTTCAGAAGATAATGCTAATGCTAGATTAGCCGCTGTTGATGATTTACCTACGCCACCTTTACCTGATGCAATAGCGATGATATTTTTAACACCTTTGATTGAATTAACACCTTTTTGAGCTTGCCTACTTAAAATTTTAAGTGACCAATTAATCGTTATATTTAAATCCGTTATTTTTTTTAGCCCATCTTTAATAATATTCTCGTATAACATTTCCTGACTTTTATATGGAAAATTTAACTCGATTGATATGTTAATTTCATCATTATCATTAATAATTGACTTAATATTTTTTGCTAGTATAAATTTTTGATTTAATTCAGGATGGATAAGTTCTAAAAGATACTGTTGTATTTTATTTTTCATATTTAAGTTTTTTTATATTAAAATTATTTGTAATGTGATTAAGGGTTTTAGTTTGATAGAATACATATTTTAAATCTTACCTTAATTATTGGTCCCTAATGCGTAAAATTATTGTAACATCAGCTTTACCATATGCTAATGGTAGTATACACCTTGGCCACCTCGTAGAATATATTCAAACTGATATTTGGGTAAGATTTCAAAAGATGCAGGGTAATACTGCTTATTATATTTGTGCTGATGATACTCACGGTACTCCAATAATGTTAATGGCTGAAAAAGAAAATATACCTCCTGAAAGCTTAGTTGATACTATTCACATAGAACATTCGAAAGATTTTGAAGATTTTCATGTAAGTTTTGATAATTTTTATTCAACTAATTCTCAGGAAAATAAAGAACTATCTGAGAATATATATAAAACATTAGTTAAAAATAATAAAATTCATGACAAAGAAATTGAACAATTCTACGATGCAGATAAAGAAATGTTTTTACCTGATCGCTTTATTAAAGGGGAATGTCCAAGGTGTAAAGTAAAAGATCAGTATGGAGACTCTTGTGAAGCTTGTGGTTCAACATATAACTCAACTGATTTAATCAACCCTTACTCTGTTTTGACAGGCTCATCACCAGTCAAAAAGAAGACTATGCATTACTTCTTTAAATTATCTGAGTGCTCTGATTTTCTTAAAAAATGGACTAATTCAGGAACTCTTCAAAAAGAAGCGAGTAATAAACTTGATGAATGGTTTGAGACTGGTCTTAAAGATTGGGATATTTCTAGAGATGCACCTTACTTTGGCTTTGAGATTCCTGATGCCCCTGGAAAATTTTTCTATGTTTGGTTGGACGCGCCAATAGGTTATATGGCTAGCTTTAAGAACTTTGCAGAAAAAAATAAATTGTCTTTTGACGAGTTCTGGCAAAAAGATAGCAAGGCTGAGCTGATTCACTTTATTGGGAAGGATATCTTATATTTCCATGCTCTTTTTTGGCCTGCTACTTTGGAATACTCAAACTATCGTAAACCAACTAAAATATATGCCCATGGTTTTTTGACTGTGAATGGGGAAAAAATGTCAAAATCTAGAGGCACATTTATTACTGCTAGAAGTTATTTAGATAATGTCGAGAACCCAAATTTTTTAAGGTATTATTACGCATCAAAATTAAATGAGACAATGGAAGATATCGACTTAAATTTTGATGATTTTGTAGCTAAAGTTAATAGTGATCTTGTTGGAAAATTTATCAATATACCTAGCCGAACATCTGGATTTGTTTCAAAATATTTTCACAATAAACTCTTACCAGTATGTAAAATCTCAGACTTAAAAGCTAAAGAGTTAATTGCAAGTGCAATAGAAATCAAAGAGTCAGTTATACTGCATTACGAAGCTAGAATGTTTAGTAAGCTTATTAAGCTTGTAATGAAACATGTCGAAGCGTTAAATGAGTTCATTAGCTCCAAAGAACCTTGGATACTAGCTAAAAATGAAGAGCAACATACAAGTGGCTCAGATTTGCATCAAGTTTGTTCTACCTGCCTTCATAGCTTTAGAGTTCTTAGTGTTTATTTAACACCTATAACTCCCGAGTTGTCTTCGAGGATAGCTGAATTCTTTAAAGAGACTCCTTATGAATCATTTTTAGATATTAAAACAGAGGTTATTGAGATTAATAAGTTTTCGCATTTAATGCAACGATTGGATTCGAAGAAAATTGATGCAATGATTGCCAGTAATAAATAGTTTTTATTTATTTTATTTGATTCAGAATGTTATTTATAACAACTTCTTGATTTTTAGCTTTAGTTATTGTTCGCCCTACGATTAGAATATTCGAACCCTTTTTTATAGCCTCGACCGGAGTAGTTATTCTTTTTTGATCATCGTTAGAGTCTCCACTTAAGCGAATACCTGGCGTTACATATAAAAATTTTTCTGGCAGTAATTTTTTTATATGAATAATATCGTTCGCTGAACATACGATTCCATCGAGATTAGAGTTACTTGCACTTATTGCTAGATTAGATATTTGTTGCTCTATTGAAGACGTGATCCCAATTTCCTTAAGAATACTTGAGTCCATGCTGGTTAGTAATGTAACTGCAATAAGGTAAGGGGTATTGTTCGATTTATCAACTCCTTCTTTTGCAGCCATCATCATCGCACTTCCCCCTGATGCATGTACATTTAAAATTGACACCCCCATCTCAGATGCTACAAAACAAGCTTTTTTTACTGTGTTTGGAATATCATGATATTTTAAATCTAGAAATATCTTAAAGCCTTTCATTTTTATCCATTCAATAATTTCTGGACCACAGGAAGTAAATAACTCTTTTCCAACCTTGATTCCACATTTATCAGATGGCAAATTTTCAATTAATTCCTTAGCGGTATCTATATCATTTTCATCTATAGCAACAAATAGTTGAGGGATATTTTCCATCATTTAGCCTCAAGTATTATATCAGCGGGCTCTGATGGGAGAGACTCCCAGGCATTACAAGCTGGACACTGCCAGTGAAATTGTCGAGCCTTAAACCCACATTGGTCACACATGTAAAACCTTCTATCACCAATTGTATTTTTAATTGTTTGTTGAATTAATTCAATATTCTCTATTTTACTTTTTTTTCCTATTGCTTGAGCTTGAAATAACTTATCTAGAGCGTAAAGACTGGGTCTCTGAATCATTTCATTTCTTGCTATTGTCTCTGCCTGTTTTGCTCCATCATTAGCCAATACAGTTTCATAGAGTACATTTAACAATGTTTTAAGTTTATAAAGATCAAAAAATCTAGCAACGATTGACAATCCTTCATTAACTCTTCCTGTAACTTGAAGAGTGTTGATAATTTTTGGAGCAACTAGACCTAGGTACTCTGGCTGTTGGAATTCAATTTTTTTCCAATATACTATTGCTTCTTCATATAACTTCTCTTCAGCATAGATATCTCCTAAAAGAATATTAGCTCGTATACAATTTTTAGATTCTTTTAGGGCCTTAATTAATGTCTTTTTTGCTAGACTATATTTCTTATTTAAGATCTGGTTTAATGCTATTTCACATAAATAATGACTTATTGAAATTCTAAAAGAGACGCCCGATACTTTTTCCAATTCAGTAGCTTTTTCTATACCTTTTTCCCATTCACGCTCTTTTACGTAGATCTCTAGCAAGGTATTTAATGAAAATTGATAATATTTTTCTTTGTTTAGAGATAAAAGTAGCTCTTCAGAGCGACCATACAAACCAGCTTTAAAATAATCTTGTGCAAGTTCTGCTTTTACAGATTCTTGTTGTTCTAAAGTTAACTCTCTTTTCTCCAAAAGGTCTATATGTAGATTAATAGCCCTATCAATTTGCCCTGTTCTTCTTAGCAGCGCTCCTAAAGCAAAATGTAATTCTAATGAATCATTATTTATCTTTATTGCATCATCAAATGCTTCTATTGCTTTTTCATACTGATTAGTAATTAAATACTGTAACCCTTTAAAATAGGTTGATGGAAGATCTGTGCTCTCATATATAATTTGTTTTATATCAACCCTTGCTGCTAACCAACCAAGGCCAAAAAAGAAGGGTATTACTAGTAGCCACCAGAATTCAAATTCAACCATATTTTAACTTTTTTTTATGTTAAAAAAAAAGCATATCCTTAACAAATAAGAATATACTTTTTTTTTAATTATATTATATTTATTTATCAACACGTGCTTTTAATTCTTTACCTGCTTTAAAGTGAGGAACATTTTTTTCTGGCACATTTACTTTTTCTCCTGTCTTAGGATTCCTTCCTACTCGTGCCGGACGATAATTTAAACTAAAACTCCCAAAACCTCTGATCTCAATTCTTTTATTATTATTAAGGGAGTTGCTCATTGCATCTAATATCGATTTGACTGATAACTCAGCATCCTTATGAACTAGCTGAGAAAATCTAGAAGCTAATAGATTAATGAGTTTTGATTTAGTCATTATTTTCCATCATCAAGTTTAGCCTTTAGTAGTGCACCTAAGCTTGTTGTCCCTGCATTTTCTATATCTTTAGACGGTACTTTTTCCTTAACTGAAGCCTTAGGTTTAGATTCTTTCTTTTCTTCTTTTGGTTTAGATTCTGATTTTTTTTCTTCATCAGCATTGCTTGATGGGTTAGGATCTTCAGTTAATTGTTTAACGCCTAATGATATTCTTTCCTTTGGGACATCAATTGCGATAATCAAAGATTCTACAGTGTCGCCTTTTTTATATTTCTTGACTGCTTCTTCACTCGTTTCAGTCCATGAAATGTCCGAGAGATGAATTAATCCATCAATACCACCTTCTAGACCAATAAATATACCAAAATCAGTTATTGATTTGATTTCGCCAGTAATCTTTTCGTCTTTTTTATTCTTGTCTGCAAAATCTTCCCAAGGGTTTGGTTTGCATTGCTTCATGCCAAGAGAAAGTCTTCTTCTGTCTTCATCGATTTCGAGGATCATTATTTCAACTTCATCACCTAACTGAACTGCTTTTGACGGATGAATATTTTTATTTGTCCAGTCCATCTCTGAGACATGAACAAGTCCTTCAATTCCTGTTTCAATTTCAATAAATGCGCCGTAGTCAGTTAGATTTGAAACTTTACCAAATAATTTTGTATTTACTGGGTAACGTTTATTTAAACCTACCCAAGGGTCATCATCAAGTTGCTTAAGGCCAAGTGACACCCTATTTTTTTCCTTATCAAACTTAAGAACACGAGCATCTATTTCATCACCGATATTCAGGATTTCTGAAGGATGCTTTATGCGCTTCCATGCAAGGTCTGTTATATGAAGTAAACCATCAATACCGCCTAGATCAACGAAAGCACCGTAGTCAGTAATATTCTTAACAATTCCTTTTACAGTTGACCCTTCTACAAGTGTTTCAATAACAGATTCAAGATTAGTCCCTGTTTGTTCTTCAATAACTGCTTTTCTAGAAACAACCACATTGTTTCTTTTACGATCAATTTTTATTATTTTTAACTCACATTCTTTATTTTCAAATGGAGATGTATCTTTTACTGGCCTAATGTCAACCAGTGAGCCAGGAAGGAATGCCATTATACCGTTAACTGTTACCCTTAAGCCGCCCTTAACTCTGGTGCTTACATAACCATTAACAATTGTTCCATCATTCATTGCGTCTTCAAGATCAATCCATGCTTGCATTTGTTTGGCTTTTACTCTGGACAGAATTGTTGAACCATAACCATCCTCTATTTTTTCAATAGCAACTTTTACATGATCTCCTAAGTTAACTTCAATAGTTCCTTTGTCATCTAAAAATTCTTCTGTTTTGATAACACTTTCTGATTTTAGCCCTGCATTCACTATTACGAAATCACTCTCTACTGAAATAACTTCAGCAGTTATAACTTCACCTTGACGCATCTCTTTAAGCGCCATGCTTTCTTCAAATAATGCAGCAAAACTTTCCGTATCTTTTATAATCTCTGTGGTTGCCATTAATTTTTAACCTTAATCTATGTAATCCCAACTAGCGATGGGGAAGTTTAATTTAATCCGATAATTTTGGGTTATCGGCACTTTTTGTTACCTTGGAAAAATAATTCAAAATTTTGTCGACTGTTTGATCTTCAGTAAGATTATCTGTCTCTAAAACATGAGCTTCTTTAACTATAACAAGAGGGGATACCTCTCTATACTTATCTCTCGAATCTCTTATTGATATTTCGCGAACAAGTTCCGATAGATTAACATCATTTCCTTTTGATATCAATTGTTTATATCTTCTTTTCGCTCTTTCATCAACACTTGCATTAAGGTATATTTTTAAGTTAGCATTAGGGAAAACGATGCTTGTCATATCTCTGCCTTCCGCAATAAGGCCTGGCAATCTACAAAAGCTTCTTTGGTAGTCGAGAATAGAAGCTCTCAGTTTTGCATGCATTGCAATTTCCGATGCTAGGTTACCTACTAATTCCGTTCTAATAAGATCGGCGACACTTTCACTGTTAAGCCAAATCTTATCTTCAGAAAATTTAATTCTAGAATTACTTACTAAGTCTATTAATTCATTAACAGATTCTGATTTAATATTATTATTTTTTGCAGCATAAGCAATAACTCTATAAATTGCCCCAGAATCAAGGTAATGGTAATTTAATTTAGCCGATAACTTTTTTGCAACTGTACCTTTCCCAGATCCAGCCGGACCATCGATTGCAATAATCAGGGGATATTGTTCTTTATTCAACAATGCCCCCAAAATCTTTAAAGAAATTTGGATATGTTTTATTTGTACAATCTGGGTCATTAATGAAAATATTTTTATTGGCTAAACATACTAAGGAAAAACACATGGCCATCCTATGGTCATCATAAGTGTCAATACTAATATTATTATTTATCGTCTTAGGGGGTTTGATTGTTATTGAGCTTTCTGTTGTTATAACGGAAGCACCTAATTTTTTTAGTTCAGTTTCCATTGCTAAAATCCTATCAGTTTCTTTAACACGCCAACTTGCTATAGATTCAAGAGTTGTAGGCCCTTTTGCGAATAAAGCAAGGATGGCTAAGGTCATTGCTGCATCTGGAATATTTTTACAATCGATTGTCATACCAGTCAATTGCCTGTCTTTAGAAACTTTAACCGAATTTGAAAGGTATTTTATATTAGCCCCCATTTTTTTTATAATAGCTAAAAACTCTAAATCGCCTTGTATGCTTAATTTGTTAATATTCTTAACTTCTACTGAGCCGCCAATCGCTCCTGCTGCAAAAAAATAGGATGCTGACGAAGCATCACCTTCAACTCTAATTTTTTTTGGACCCGTAAATCTAGCTGGAGAACTTAAAGCAAAACTTTTCCATTTGTTATTTTTATATTTAATACCAAATTTAGCGAGGAGTTTTAGAGTTATATCAATATATGGTTTTGAAATTAGATCTCCAGTTATTTGAATTTTTAAATCCTGATCGCATAAGGGACCTGCTATTAGCAATGCTGTTAAGTACTGGCTTGAGACATCACCCTTTATATTAATATTTTTATTACACTTAATTTTGCCTGGATTTATCTTTAATGGAGGGTATCCTTCGCTACCTAGATAATCTATTTTAGCTCCAATCTGAGTTAAGGCATCAACTAAATCTTTAATAGGACGCTCATGCATCCTACTCACTCCTTTTAACTCGTAGGTGCCGCCCATTACTGCAAGAACTGCTGTAAGCGGCCGAAAAGCCGTACCTGCGTTTCCTAGTGCTAATTTAGTATTTTTGTTTAAAAAATTATGACTACAACCTTTGATTAAGATATCTTTTTTATCTAAGATATTAAATTCGATTTTTAGTGCCTTTAAAGCATTTAGCATCTGTTTGGTGTCGTCTGAATTAAGGTAATTCTGGATTAACGTCTTTCCATCCGAGAGGGCTGACATAAGTAATAATCTATTCGTAATACTTTTTGAACCGGGAAGGTAGACTAATCCACTCGCAGCTAATGATGCTTTTAATTTTTTTTGTTTCACTTAGCTATCTTCTGACCAGCTTTGTCTTGTGCTACTAGCTAATTTTAAATAATCTTCTAATTTATCTCTATTTTTTGATTCTATAAAAGTAGTTAATTTAACAATCTCTTTTTGAAATAATTTCAAATCTTTAATTATTGAATCTTGATTTTGAATTGCTATATCTTTCCAAACCTCAGGAGAGCTTGCAGCAATTCTTGAAAAATCTCTAAACCCACTTGCAGCAAAATTTAGTAAAACATCTTTATTCTCTTTATTATTAATAAGACTGACCAGACTAAAAGCAAGTAAATGTGGCAAGTGGCTGACTGTTGAAAATATTTGGTCATGATCATCAGCATCCATATTTGTTACTTTTCCACCCATCAATTCCCAAAATTTTGTAAGTTCAGAAATTTTATTTATGGAATTATCTTTATTAGGTGTTAAAACGATATTTTTTCCTCGAAAGAGATCTTTTTTAGCGGAAGACGGACCATGCTTTTCTGATCCAGCAATAGGATGTGAACCGATAAATTGTGAAAAATTATCATTTAAAATAAGCTTAGCTTCAGACATAATGTCAGATTTTGTGCTTCCCACATCAGTAACGATAGTTTCAGTGTTAAGGAAGGGCTGAATTTCTTTAAGTATAATTTTCGTTTGTGCTACAGGGGTTGCGATAACAATTAAATTTGCATCCCCTATTTCTTTCCCAATCTGAGTTAATGATGAATTAAGCACACCAGATTGGACAAGTTTATCTAAAGAGCTTCCACCCTCTCTTCCAATGCCAATAATTTCATCAAAAATATTTAAATCACGAGTTTTAAGAGCTATTGAACCGCCTATTAGTCCTACACCAAATATGTATATCTTTTTCATAAGCGAAATGTTTGATAAAAGAAAATTGTAACACGCTATTTAGCTTGATGCTTCTTGCCAAACACCTTCAAGAAGTAATTCATAAGGTTTAAAATTAGTTTTATATTTCATTTTTTTACTCTCATGAATCCAATAACCAAGGTAGAGAAAAGAAAGATTTTGTTTTTTACAAAAATCAAGTAGCCACACAATAGAAATTGTACCGAGGCTTAATTTACGATTACTACAATCGTAAAAAGTATAAACAGCTGATATACCATCATCAACAATATCAACAATTGTAACTATTTTAAGTTCATTGCCTAGTCTAAATTCAACAAGTTTGGATTCAACGTTACTTTTGATTAAAAAATCATTATAGTCACCGAGTTCATCCTCACTTCTACCGGTATCTAGGTGTCTTTTATTTTGGTAATGAACATATAACTCGAAGTGTTCTTCATTAAAATTTAGAGGGAGTATTTTTACTGTTAGTTTGTCAAGATACTTCGTAGTTCTTTTCTGGGACCTACTGGCAAAAAATTTTGAGGCTAATAATCTAATAGGGACACAAGCATTACAATTTTTACAATTTGGCTTGTATACAAATGACCCACTTCTTCTAAACCCTTCAATTACAAGGCCTTCAAAAATTTTTCTATTAATATTTTTGTATGGGGTAGCAACAATCGATTGGGCATCTTGACCACTTATATAACCACAAGAATAGTTTGTTGTTACGTAAAATTGAATATCTTCCAAAAATTTTTTTTCAACAATGCTCATATTAAGCTTCAATAATAAATTTAGATATAAATAATACTAGAATTTTTTTTTAATGGGTATAAAATTACATATGAAGTTTAAATAGTCAGAAAATACAATTTCATTTAAATGTAAAAAGTTAAAAGGAGCAGTATGGACTTTAAAGAACTTAAGAATAGACATCAAGCTTTAAAAGATATTGTTAAGCAGGCTTATAAGAATTATGTACCTGATTCTAGAGTAAGATTATATAAGAAAGAAAAGCTTAGAATTAAAATGCTTTTGGATAAAAAGAACCAAGTAACACACTAGTTAACTAAAGCCGGCTTAGCCGGCTTTTTTTTATTTAAATACTGAGATTTACTTTAAAGCGTTATTCAATACTATAATATGTAAGTTAAAATGATTCCATAAAATTATAATTTAAGTCGGAGTACTTTAAAATTATGCAAGATATCATAAAAAACAATTTTTCTAATCATCTCGAAGTAATAAATAAAGTTTTAGAGACTAACACTTTCCTAATTGAATTATTTGGGAATGTGTTATCAAGTTGCCTAGAAAAAAATGGAACGATTTTTTTGTGTGGTAATGGAGGAAGTGCGTCCGATAGTCAGCATATAGCTGCAGAATTAGTTGGAAGATTTAAAAAAGATCGTCGTGCACTAAAGTCTATCGCATTAACAACTGATACCTCAATACTTACCAGTGTAGGAAATGATTACGGTTTTAAAGAGATTTTTTCTCGACAAATTGAGGCTTTAGGTTCTTCGGGTGATATTTTAATTGGAATTTCTACATCGGGAAATAGTGAAAATATTATAAAAGCTTTTGAAGTGGCTAAAGGTTTGGGTGTTACAACTCTTGGGCTTACTGGGAAAGATGGAGGTAAATTAAAAGATTTTTCAGATCACTGTCTCATAGTGCCTTCGGAATCAACAGCACGTATTCAAGAGTCACATATTTTGATCGGACATATTTTGTGCGACTTAATTGAAAAAAAGCTTCAGCTTGTTTAAAAGTAAAAAAGGCTAAAGGGCTATTTTATGAGTTTAGAAAAAAGTAAGCGATATGCAGTAATCTTATGTGGAGGTTTCGGAAGTAGATTGTGGCCATTATCTAGAGCAATCAGACCAAAACAGCTATTAGCACTTAATGGCGAAAAAACGTTACTTCAACAGACAGCCTTAAGATTAAAAAAACTAGTAAATCCTGCTAATCTTTATACAGTTACGCATGAAAGTCATAAGTTTGAAGTGTTAGGGCAGTTGTCCGAAGTGCTTCCAGAGTGTAATTCTAATGTAATGACTGAGCCAGAGGCAAAAAACACACTCCCAGCAATAGCTTTAGCAACTTATAATATCTACAAAAAAGACAAAGAAGCTGTTGTTGGTATATTCGCCTCAGATCATTCAATAAAAAACGACGAAAAATTTGTAGCAGCATGGAAGTCCGCAGAGACTATAGCTGAAGATAATTTTTTAGTGCTAATAGGTATTAAGCCTGATAATCCTGCTACTGGGTATGGATATATAAAACCTAATAAGAAAATTTCAAAAAAAGCAGATCTAGATATTTATGAGGTTGATTCTTTTATAGAGAAACCAAATATAAATGACGCAATGAAATATGTGGATGATGGGTATTTGTGGAACAGTGGCATGTTTGTTTTTAAAGCTAAAGTATTTATGGATTTATTAAAAAAATATCAATTAGAAATGTATAACTCTTTGCTAAACGTTTCAGATACTAATATAAAAGATGTTTACGCAAGTTTTCCAAATCTTTCTATGGATTATGGTTTGGCTGAGAAAGTAAAAAAAATTGCTGTTGTACCAGTGGGAATGGGGTGGAATGATTTAGGTAGTTGGAATTCAATCTATGAGAATGGACAAAAAGACAAAGATGGAAATTTATGTCATGGAACAGTATTTAATTTGGACACTAAAGATAGCCTTATATGGTCAGAAGATAATTTAATAGCAAC
>Ga0209710_1001442_pt1 | contig 18291 bp, 30 predicted proteins | sample ArcticOcean_MG_C_5_FD_187436 | JGI IMG/M metagenome (GOLD analysis project Ga0209710, IMG submission 187436) | Marine microbial communities from western Arctic Ocean - ArcticOcean_MG_CB4_138 (SPAdes) (version 2) | ecosystem: Environmental > Aquatic > Marine > Oceanic | place: Arctic Ocean...
TTTTGCTGTATCTAGGGCCAATTTCGCCAAATAATTTTACAACTGTCTCCCTATCTCTAAGTCGACTAAAGGCGAGCCGTTGATTATGAACGCTTGAATCCCTTGCAAGGGTTATCAATGGTTCAGCATAACCTCTCAATTCCTTAGCTTTTGGTAATGTTGTTCTAATAATTTCATGCTTGAGCAATGAAGTTACCATATTTTTAAACATAGCTTTTCTATGGCTACTTGTTCTATTAAGCTTTCTATGTTTTTTCCCGTGTCGCATGTTCTTACTCCATATTCTTTCTGTTTATGCTGGTATTTGGCCAGCTACTGTCCAGTTTTCAACAACCATTCCTAATGACAGACCTTTTGATAATAAAATATCTTTAATCTCATTTAATGATTTTCTTCCTAGATTTGGTGCTTTTAGTAAATCACTTTCATTTCTTTGAACTAGATCACCAATATAATGTATATTCTCAGCCTTTAAGCAATTAGCTGATCTTACAGTCAATTCAAGATCATCCACTGTTCGAAGAAGTAATGGATCGATTACTGGCGCTTGCTGAACTTCTACTTCAGTCAACTCACTTTCCAAATTAGCAAATACAGATAATTGACCCATAAGAATTCTTGCTGCATCTCGAATTGCTTGTTCAGCATCAACTACTCCATTTGTTTCAACGTCCATAATTAATTTATCAAGATCAGTTCTTTGTTCAACACGAGCACTTTCAACAATATAACTAACTTTAGTAATAGGACTAAAAGATGCATCTATCATAATAAAACCAAGAACATTATCGCTTTCTGACCCCTTTGTTCTTACAGGAACAGGCTGATACCCTCTACCCATTTCTACTTTAGCTTCAATATTTAATTTTCCACCTTTGTTTAAATTAGCAATAACATGATCTGGATTTATAATTTCAACATCATGGCCAACCTCAAAATCACCAACAGTAACAGGGCCCTCTTCACTCTTATTTAAAGTTATTGTAGCTTCTGAAGTGTCATGCAACTTTAAAGCTATTTTTTTCATATTAAGAAGAACGTCTACAACATCCTCTTGAACACCATCCAGTGTTGAATACTCATGAACAACGCCGTCTATTTTAACCTGGGTAATTGCAAATCCTGGAATTGATGAAAGTAAAACTCTTCTAATAGAATTTCCTAATGTAAAACCAAATCCTCTTTCCATTGGCTCAAGAACTACTTTTGCTCTTTGAGGGCTTACTATATCTACATCAACAATTCTAGGCTTCAAATACTCTGTTGGGTTAATTTCCATGGGTCATATCCTTTTTATTTTTTTACTTAAGTAAGTTATTTTGAATAAAGCTCAACAACTAATGATTCATTAATTGTTGCAGGTAGGTCATCACGCTCGGGTTTATTCTTAAAAATACCTTTAAAACCTTTTGTATCAACATCTAACCACTCAGGAAAACCTCTTTCCTCCGCAGCTTCTAATGCAGCTTTAATTCTCAATTGATTCTTTGAATCGCCATCGATAGAAACTTCATCTCCAGGTTTTACTTGATACGATGGAATATTGACTCTCTTACCGTTCACAAGAATGCTGTTATGCTTTACAATCTGACGGGCTTCAGTTCTTGAAGCTCCCATTCCCATTTTATAAGTTATATTATCTAATCTACATTCAAGCAATTGAAGGAGGTTTTCACCTGTTATCCCTTTTCTTCTATCAGCTTCATCATAATACCCTCGGAACTGCTTCTCCAAGATACCATATATTCTTCTTAACTTTTGTTTTTCTCTAAGCTGAACACCGTAATCAGATAGGCGTGATGCTCTTCTTTGGCCATGTTGGCCAGGTGGGTAATTTCTTTTTTCTATCGCACATTTGTCAGTGAAACATTTTTCACCTTTCAGAAAAAGTTTTTCGCCTTCTCTTCGACATTGACGACATTTTGGGTCAAGATTTCTAGCCACTTGCTATTCTCCTATTAGTTTCTTCTGACAGTACAAATTTAAATTAAATTCTTCTCTTCTTCGGTGGCCTGCATCCATTATGGGGGACCGGTGTTACGTCTTGAATGCTAGTAATTTTTAACCCTATTGAGTTTAGGGCTCTTACAGAAGATTCTCTGCCAGGGCCTGGTCCTTTGATTCGTACCTCAATGTTTTTTACTCCGAATTCTTGTGCTGCTTTACCTGCTGCTTCTGCCGCAACTTGTGCCGCAAAAGGAGTACTCTTTCTTGATCCTTTGAATCCTGCTCCGCCTGAAGTTGCCCATGACAATGCATTACCTTGACGATCGGTAATTGTAATAATGGTGTTATTAAAAGAAGCGTGAACGTGGGCAATACCCTCTACAACGCTTTTTTTAACTTTCTTTTTTGCTCGTATATTATCTTTTGCCATTCTAATTTTTACCTTTTATTATTTCCTAATTGCTCTGATAGGACCTTTTCTTGTTCTTGCATTATTCTTTGTATTTTGCCCTCTTACTGGCAAACCCCTTCGATGCCTGACGCCCCTATAACAACCTAGATCCATTAAGCGCTTAATATTCATTGATACTTCTCGCCGAAGGTCTCCTTCAACAGAAAAATTGTCTAGTTGGTCTCTAAGTTTTTCAACATCAGAATCCTTTAAATCCTTAAGTTTTGATGTTGCCTCAATACCAGCAGCGGTACATATTTTTTTAGCTGTTACTCTGCCAATACCATAGATAGATGTTAAGGCTATCTCGGTGTGCTTATTATCTGGTACATTTACTCCTGCAATACGGGCCATACACAATACTCCAATAAAAACGGCATTATTTCAATAAAGCCTTAAATTATAACTATTTTTTGCAATCTTAACAACGTAAAATTAATGACATGCGCCTTGTCTTTGTTTATGGCGCGGGTCTTTGCATATAACTCTGACAACCCCTTTTCTTCGAATTACTTTACAATTTCTACATAATGCTTTTACTGATGCTCTAACTCTCATATTATTTCCTTAATTTCAATTACGTAAGTTTATTTTTCTCTAAATGTTATTCTGCCTTTAGAAAGGTCGTAAGGTGAAATTTCTACAGTTACCTTGTCTCCAGGCAATATTCTAATATAATTCATCCTCATTTTTCCTGAAATATAACCTAATACTTCATGTCCATTTTCTAATTTGACTTTAAAGGTTGCATTTGGAAGATTTTCTAAAACCTCACCTTCCATTTCAAGAACATCTTCTTTTCCCATAATTAAAGCCCTCCTCTTCCAGAGCCGGCCTTAAAGTTTGCTTTCTTTAATAAACCGTCGTATTGATAAGACATCATGCGAGATTGCACTTGTGTCATGAAGTCCATCGTAACAACTACAATAATAAGCAGAGAAGTTCCGCCAAAATAAAATGGAGTATTAAATTTAAGTATAAGAAATTCAGGCACCAAACAGACACTAGTAATATATATTGCTCCTATAAGTGTTAATCGCCCCATAATTGTATCTATATAGCGAGCTGTTTTTTCTCCTGGCCTTATTCCTGGCACAAATGCTCCGCTTTTTTTTAAATTATCTGCTGTTTCATTCGGATCAAAAGTAATCGCAGTATAAAAATATGCAAAAAAGATAATTGCTGTTGCAAATAATAGTATGTAAATAGGTTGCCCTGGTGAAATAGCAGCACTTAAATCTTTTAGCCAATACATATTTTGATTTGAACCAAACCATCCAGCTATTGTTGCAGGGAATAGAATTACACTAGAAGCAAAAATAGCAGGAATTACTCCTGCTTGATTTATTTTAAGTGGCAAATGTGAAGATTGGCCTCCATACATTTTATTTCCTACCTGTCTTTTAGCATAATTAATTGTAATTCTTCTCTGCCCTCTTTCAACATAAACAACTAATGCTGTAACAAGAACAACTGCTGCAATCAGAAAGAATACTAGTGGAATTGAAAAAGCTCCAGTTCTTGTTAGCTCAAGCGTGTTACCCAAAGCGCTTGGCAATCCTGCAACAATTCCTGCCATAATAATCATTGAAATGCCATTACCAATACCACGTTCAGTTATTTGTTCCCCTAACCAAACCAAAAACATTGTGCCACTAACTAATGTTACCATCGCTGTTAATCTAAAGATTAATCCAGGATCTAATACAAGCAATGGTTGAGATTCTAATGCAACACTTATCCCTAAAGCTTGAAATGTTGCTAAAACGACCGTGGCTTGCCTTGTGTAACTTGTTATCACTCTTTGTCCAGCTTGACCTTCTTTTTTAAGGTCTTTTAATCTTGTATTCATTGAAGTCAAAAGAGTCATAATAATAGATGCTGAAATATAAGGCATTATTCCAAGAGCAAACACAGTAAAACGACTTAGTGCCCCTCCTGAAAACATATTAAACATTCCAAGGATTCCACCACTTTGCGAATCAAAAAGCTTTTTTAATTCTAATGGGTCAATTCCAGGTACAGGTATATGAGCACCTAGGCGAAAAATAATTAATGCTCCAAGCAAAAAAAGTAAGCGACTTTTTAATTCGCTCATTTGACCTAGTCCACCCGTTGAATTATTCTGAGCCAAAGATTATTCCTTTTTCGCTGCTGGGTCTACTGCTGCTTCTTTATTTTCAGACTTAGCTGCTGCTTTATTTTCAGACTTAGCTGCTGCTTTTTTTACCGCTGTTTTATTTGCTGCTGCTTTTTTTACCGCTGTTTTATTTGCTGCTGCTTTTTTTACCAATTCAAAAGGGGTTTCCTTAATTTCTATTATTTTACCACCTGCAGCTTCAATGGCTTTCTTTGCACCTTTAGTCATTGAGATACCTTGAATAGTGAATTTCTTTTTTACATCCCCTGATAAATAAATTTTAGCATTAAGAGTTATTTGAGATATTAAGTTTGCTGCTCTCAAGCTCAATAAATCGACAACATTTGACTCTAATTTATCTAATTCACTTGTTCTTATTTTTGCATTAAACTTTTTAGTTACTGATCTGAATCCTCTTTTTGGCAGTCTTCTCTGAATTGGCATTTGTCCACCTTCAAACCCTACTTTATGAAAGCCACCTGTTCTAGATTTTTGACCCTTAATTCCTCGACCGGCTGTTTTTCCAAAGCCAGAGCCATTTCCTCGTCCCACTCTCCGAGCTAATTTTGTTGAGCCTTCTGCTGGTTTAATTGTATTTAATTTCATTTTATTAACTCTCTACTTTAAGCATAAAATTTACCGCATTAATCATTCCACGAACTTCTGGAGTATCTTGAAGCTCTACTGTGTGGTGCATTTTTTTTAGACCTAACCCAACAACAGTTCCCTTCTGCGATGCCGTTCTTCCAATTAGACTTTTAATTAATGTAACCTTAACCGTTTCTTTAGCCATAAAATTAACCTCTTATCTCTTCAACTGTTTTACCTCTTTTAGCCGCTATTGTTGCTGGGCTATTAGTTGAAGCTAATCCGTTTAATGTCGCTCTAACAACGTTATATGCATTCGCTGAGCCAATACATTTTGCAGTCACATCCGTTATTCCCATTACTTCAAATATCGCTCTCATTGCGCCGCCAGCAATTATGCCTGTTCCTTCTGAAGCTGGCTGAATTAAAACTTTTGCTGCACCGTGTCTACCAATAACTGAATGATGTAAAGTCCCATTATTAAGGTCAACTTTTACCATGCCCCTTTTAGCTTCTTCCATTGCTTTCTGAACAGCTAAAGGAACTTCACGTGCTTTACCTTTACCCATACCAACTGCGCCATCGCCATCACCAACTACTGCAAGAGCTGCAAAACTCATGATACGACCACCTTTAACAACTTTAGTTACCCTATTGACATTAATCATCTTTTCTCTCAAGCCGTCAGTTTGGTTTTGATATTCTTCTTTTTTATTATCTTGTGCCATCTTGATTCCTAAAATTTGTTAGAAGGTTAAACCATTATCTCTAGCAGCATCTGCTAAAGCTTTAATTCGACCATGGTATTTAAAGCCAGAGCGATCAAAAGCAACTACTTTAATTCCTGCTTTAACAGCCTTCTCAGCTATTCTTTTTCCAATTTCTACTGCTGCTTCTTTGTTGCTAGTATTCTTTAATTTCTTTTTTATGTCAGCTTCTAAAGTAGATGCAGCTGCAAGTACTTTATTATTTTTACCATCTATGATTTGGGCATATATATTTGAATTAGAACGATGGACTGTTAAACGAGTTATGTTTAATTCAGCAATTTTAGCCCTTGTTTTACGAGCTCTTCTTAATCTTGTGTTTTCATTATTCATCGTTCAGCCTCTAAGTTTTTTTAGCTTCTTTAATTACAACATGCTCATCAGAATATCGAACACCTTTTCCTTTATACGGTTCTGGTGGGCGATAAGCCCGAATTTCTGCTGCAACCTGCCCTATCATTTGCTTGCTTGAGCTTTTTAATACAATTTCTGTAGGGCTTGGTGTTTGAGCAGTAACGCCATCAGGCAATTGATGGTTAACAGGATGAGAAAAACCAAGTTCAAGATTTATTTTATTACCTTGTACAGCTGCCTTATATCCCACACCGATTAATGTTAATTTTCTCTCAAATCCTTCTGACACACCAGTTACCATATTTTGCACTAATGATCTAATTGTCCCTGACATTGCTTTTGAAAATTTTGTTGATCTTTTAGCCTCAAAAGTAAGAGTCGTGTCTTCTTTTTTTATTTCAACATCACCAGTTAATTCTTGTTTTAGCTCACCTAATGGTCCCTTTACAGTAATAGCATCAATAGCTAAGTTAATTTCTACTTTCTCTGGTATAACTACTGGGTTTTTAGCAATTCTCGACATTATTTTCTCCTAAGATACATAGCAAAGAACTTCACCACCAATACCGGCAGCTCTTGCTTTAATGTCAGTCATGACTCCCTTGGAAGTTGTAACAATAGCAACTCCAAGCCCATTCATTACTCGCGGAAGGCTTTCACTTCCTTTGTAAATTCTTAAACTAGGCTTACTAATCCTTTCAATTGTTTCGATAACAGGTTGCCCTGCATAATACTTTAAGTCTATATTTAGCAAAGGTTTACCTTCATTTGCAGTAACGCCAAAACTTTCAATATAGCCTTCGTCTTTTAAAACATTGGCAATTGATTGTTTAATTTTAGATGCTGGCATTGATACTGTGACCTTATTTCTCATTTGGCCATTCCTAATTCGGGTTATCATATCTGCGATTGGGTCTTGCATACTCATATTTTTTCCCCTTTACCAGCTTGCTTTTGTAATACCAGGAACTTCACCGGTAAGCATAAGCTCACGTAATTTTCCTCTGGCAATACCAAATTTACTATAAACGCCTCTTGGGCGACCCGTTAAAGCACATCTATTTCTTAATCTTACTGGGCTCGAATTACGAGGAAGGTTCTGAATTTGCGATCTGGCATCTGCTCTTTCTTCGCTAGAAGCGCTAACATTATTTATGGTCTCATTTAAAGCCAAACGCTTAGCTTTAAACTTTTCAACCACTTTCCTTCTTTTTTCTTCACGTTTGATCATGCATAATTTAGACATATTTATTTATCTCCCTGCTGGTTCTCTTCTGCTGGAGCTTCTTCTGCTGGAGCTTCTTCAGCTGGTTTTGCTTTATTAAATGGAAAACTAAACGCTGATAAAAGCGCAGTCGCTTCATTATCAGTTTTAGCGTTAGTTGTAATTGTGATATTCATTCCTCTTAATTTATCTATCTTGTCATATTGAATCTCTGGAAAAATTATTTGTTCCTTAATTCCCATATTATAATTTCCTCTGCCGTCAAATGATTTTACTGACAACCCTCGGAAATCTCTTTCTCTAGGGATAGCAATATTAATTAACCTGTCCAGAAATGTGTACATACTAGACTTTCTTAAAGTTACTTTACAACCAACAGGGTAATCATCTCTAACCTTAAAATTTGCGATTGATTTTTTTGCTACAGTAACGATTGGTTTTTGACCGGCTATTTTTTCCATATCAGCAACAGCGCTGTCCATTACTTTTTTATCTGCTACAGCTTCGCCAACCCCCATATTTAATGTAATCTTAGTAATTCTTGGGACTTGCATTACTGAACTATATTTAAACTGCTTTGTTAGTTGCTTAACAACAGTATCTGTATAAAATTGTTTTAATCTCGCCATATTTTTTTCCTAAACGTCAATTGCTTCTTGATTAGATTTAAAGATTCTAATTTTTTTTCCATCTTTTAATACTTTAAACGTCACTTTGTCAGCCTTTGAAGTCGTATTATTATAAATAGCAATATTAGAAATATCCAAAGGCATCTCTTTGCTGATAATACCGCCTTGCTCTCCTTTACCCGGGTTTGGTTTTACACTCTTCTTGACCATATTAAGACCTTCAACAAGCACTCTCTTATCATTTACAAAAGCAGAAATAATTCCTTGTTTGCCTTTATCTTTTCCGGTATTTATAATTACTTTATCGCCTTTACGAATCTTATTCACTTTCCATACTCCTAAATAACTTCTGATGCTAGAGAAACAATTTTCATAAATTTATCTGATCTTAACTCTCGAGTTACAGGCCCAAATATTCTTGTACCAATTGGTTCAAGCTTTGGATTTAAAAGAACAGCTGCATTACTGTCAAATTTAACCAATGATCCATCAGATCGACGGACACCTTTTGCAGTTCTAACTACTACGGCATCATAAACCTCGCCTTTTTTTACTCGGCCTCTTGGCGCTGCATCTTTTATACTGACTTTTATAATGTCACCAATAGATGCGTAACGTCTTTTTGAGCCACCGAGGACTTTGATGCACATAACTGAACGTGCGCCAGTGTTATCGGCAACTTCTAATCTTGACTGCATTTGTATCATGAAATAATCTCCAACTTAATCCGTTTAATTACTAACTCAAATTAATAAGCAGCGCCACGGTCAGTATTGGGGCGCTAGCTATATTTAATACGAGCGCCAAAAAGAGCTGCATTATATGTTATTTTTCTAAATACCTCAACTTTCAAGCTATTTAAATTCCTATCCTTGTTGCCCTTTAGAAACTACCTTTGTTACAACCCATGACTTACTTTTTGATATAGGTTTATGTTCTGTAATTTGAACTATATCCCCTTCATTAATCTCATTTTTTTCATCATGTGCATGAAACTTATTTGATTGATTAATGTATTTTCCATACAAAGGATGTTTAACTTTTCTCTCAACAAGCACAGTAATTGTTTTATCCATTTTGCTACTTACAACTTTACCAGTTACTGTTCGCTCAATTTTTTTAGTAACAGCTTCTACTTTTTTAGCAGGAGCTTTTTTAGTAACAGCTTCTACTTTTTTAGCAGGAGCTTTTTTAGTAACAGCTTCTACTTTTTTAGCAGGAGCTTTTTTAGTAACAGCTTCTACTTTTTTAGCAGGAGCTTTTTTAGTTGTTTTAGCTTTATCTTCCATTTTTTATTTATCACCCATAAATTATGCTTGTTTTAATTTTTCAGTAAGAATTGTTTTAATTCTAGCTATATCTTTTTGAAACTTCTTAAGCTGATCAGTTTTATTTGATTGCTGAGTTGATATTTGCATCCGAGCCGAAAACTGTGCTTTTCTAATTTCTACCAGCTCTTTTTCTAAGTCATCACTCGACTTTTTTCTTAAATCAATAGTCTTCATATTTTCTCCTTATCAGCCCACATGTCTTGTAGCAAAAACTGTTAATAATGGTAGTTTTGCTGCAGCCAATCTAAATGCTTCTCTTGCAATTTCTTCAGATACGCCATCCATCTCATATAGCATTTTTCCAGGTTGAATTTCCGCTACGTAATATTCTACGCTTCCCTTGCCTTTACCCATTCTCACTTCAGCAGGTTTTTTTGTGATTGGCTTGTCTGGAAAAATTCTAATCCAAACACGTCCACCTCTTTTAATATGTCTAGTCATAACCCTTCTGCCAGCCTCTATTTGCCTTGCGGTGATTCTGCCTCTACCAATTGCTTTAAGGCCAAAATCTCCAAAACTTACCTTATTACCAGTAGTTGCGAGGCCACGATTTCTTCCCTTATGCTGCTTTCTAAATTTACTTCTAGCTGGCTGTAACATCGTTATGCCTCATCTTTCTTAGATTCATTATTTGACTCTTTAGGTGAGTCTTCTAAAACTACTTTTTTCTTTACAGCAACCTTAACACTTTTCTTTTCTGTGGCTGCCTCCACTTTCTTAGAGGCGGTTTTAACTGTTTTCTTTGGAGCTGCCTTAGGTTTATCTTCTATTTTTTGAGCAACTTCACTTTCATCAACAACAACTTTTTTATTATCTTCAAAAATTTCGCCTTTAAATACCCATACTTTAATTCCAATAATTCCATAGCTTGTTTGAGCTCTAGCTACACCATAATCTATGTCAGCACGAAGTGTATGGAGAGGAACTCTTCCTTCTCGATACCATTCTGATCTAGCAATTTCAATTCCATTTAATCTTCCAGCGCTTTTAATTTTTATTCCTTGTGCGCCTAATCTCATTGCATTTTGCATAGCTCTTTTCATCGCTCTTCTAAACATAACTCTCTTTTCGAGCTGTTGAGCAATGCTCTGTGCGATTAAAGTAGCATCTATTTCAGGCTTTCTAACTTCCTCAATGTTTAATTGAACAGGTATTCCCATTAAATTTTGTAAGCTAGAACGAAGAGTTTCAATATCTTCACCTTTTTTTCCAATTACAATACCAGGTCGAGCACTGTAAATTGTAATCTTTGCATTTTTAGCTGGTCGCTCAATTATTATCTTACTCACAGCAGCATTAACTAATTTTTTATTTAAGAATTCTCTGACTTTTATATCATTAAGTAAAAGTCCAGCAAAATTCTTTGAATTTGAGAACCATTTTGATGACCAGTTTTTTTTAACTGCTAATCGAAAACCAATTGGATTTACTTTTTGTCCCATAATTATCTCTTTAACTTCCTACAATCACAGTAATGTGACTAGTTGGTTTAATAATTTTTCCTGCACGACCTTTAGATTGAGCACGAATCCGTTTTAAAACTGTTCCTTTATTGATATAAATAGTTTTTATTTTAAGTTCATCTATATCAGCACCATTGTTATTTTCTGCATTAGCAATTGCAGATTCGACTACTCTTTTAATAATCTCAGCACCTTTTTTGGGGCTAAAATTAAGAATATCTAAAGCATTGTCAACTTTTTTTCCTCTGATTAAGTCGGCTACTAATCTAGCTTTTTGTGGAGAAATTCTTACTCCATTTAAAATTGCTGAAACTTCATTTGCCATAATTATTCCTTTGTCTTCCTGTCGCCAGTGTGACCTTTAAAAGTCCTGGTTAATGCAAATTCACCTAATTTGTGCCCCACCATATTTTCTACGATTAATACAGGAATATGCTGACGTCCATTATGAATAGCTATAGTTAATCCAATAAAATTTGGAAGTATTGTTGATCGTCTTGACCATGTTTTGATTGGCTTGCGATCTCTACTCTCAGATGCAATCTGTACTTTCTTTGCAAGATGTGAGTCAACAAATGGTCCTTTTTTAATTGAGCGTGACATATTTTCTACCTTTTATTTGATGGTCTACGACTGAGTCTCATGTTATCAGTTCGCTTATTATTTCGTGTACGGTATCCCTTAGTTGGAACACCCCAAGGACTTACTGGATGACGGCCTCCAGAACTTTTTCCTTCACCACCACCATGTGGGTGATCAACTGGATTCATTACTACGCCTCTAACAGTTGGGCGAACTCCTCTCCATCTCATTGCTCCAGCTTTACCAATAGATCTTAATGAATGCTCTTCATTACCGACTTCACCGATTGTTGCTCTGCAATCTACATGTACTTTTCTTACTTCGCCTGATCTTAATCTTAATTGAGCATATGCCCCTTCACGAGCAAGAAGCTGTATTGATGTTCCGGCAGATCTAGCCATTTGAGCACCCTTTCCCGGCTTTAATTCTATGCAATGCAATGTGCTACCAACTGGAATATTTTTAAGTGGGAGCGAATTGCCAACCTTAAAAGGTGCATCAATACCATTCATTAATTCCTCACCAGCTTTTACTCCTTTTGGAGCAATAATATATTTTCTTTCTCCATCGGCATAGCATAGTAATGCTAATCGAGCTGAACGGCCTGGATCATATTCTATTCTTTCAACTTTTGCTGGTATGCCGTCTTTAGTTCTCTTAAAATCAACTATTCGAATATGTTGCTTATGTCCACCACCTTGGTGTCTAACAGTTATTCTGCCATGATGATTACGCCCTGCTTTGCTGTGCTTTTTCTCTAAAAGCGGTGCAAAAGGTTTACCTTTATGCAAATCTGGTGTTACTACTTTTTGAAGCCCACGTCTACCAGGTGAGGTTGGTTTTACTTTTATAATTGCCATCTATATCTCCCTATTCACCCGTAAAGTTAATTTCTTGCCCAGCTTTAATGCTTACATAGGCTTTTTTCCAGTCGGCTCTTTTACCCATAGTGTTCCGGCTAGCTTTTTTTGTTTTACCTTTAACATTTGATAGATTTACAGCTTTAACATCTACCTTAAACATCGTCTCAATTGCTTCTTTTACCTGCATTTTTGTTGCACTCTTTCTAACCTTAAAAATAACTTGATTAAATTTATCTGCAACCATAGTAGCTTTCTCAGTAACATGAGGAGATATGACTGATTGAAGTGACTTATCAGAGACTTTTTTCTCAGCTACTTTTTTCTCAGCTACTTTTTTCTCAGCTACTTTTTTCTCAGCTACTTTTTTCTCAGCTACTTTTTTCTCAGCTACTTTTTTCTCAGCTACTTTTTTATCTTCACTCACGCAAACATCTCCTCTAGTTGTTTAACGGAACCAGCTGTTGCAATAACTTTTGGGAAATGTACTAAACTTACTGGGTCTGCAAAACGAGCTTCAATAACTAAGATATGTGGAAGGTTTCTTGATGCTAAATAAAGATTTTCGTCAAATGAATCAACTAAAATTAAAACTCTATCAGTCACGCCTAATGATTTAATTTTAGCAATAAAATCTTTTGTTTTTGGAGCTCCGACCTTAAATTCCTCAACAATAGATAAGCGATCCTGCCTAACTAATTCTGAAAGAATAGACTTCATACCTGCACGATAAGCTTTTTTATTGACTTTCTTTACAAAATTTTCATCTGTTCTATTTGGAAATGCTCTACCTCCACCCCTCCAAACTGGACTTGATGTCATACCAGCTCTTGCATTACCAGTTCCTTTTTGTCTAAAAGGCTTTCTAGTGCTGTGCTTTACCTCGCCTCTTGTTTTTTGAGATCTTGTGCCTGAACGAGCGTTTGACATATATGAGACTACTAGCTTATGAATTAGCGCCTCATTAAAATCAATACCGAATGTTGCATCTGATGCTGTTAATGTTTTTTTGGACAACTTACCTTGATTATCTAATATTTTAAATTCCATTAAACACCCGCCTTAACTGCAGGTCTTATCATTACATCTGAACCCTTTGAGCCAGGAACAGCGCCTTTAATTAGAATTAAATTTCTTTTTGAATCAATTCGGACAACTTCTAGATTTTGTGTTGTTCTTTTTTTGTCTCCCATATGGCCTGGCATTTTTTTCCCTGGAAAAACTCGGCCTGGGTCTTGACATTGACCTGTACCGCCTAAGGCTCTGTGTGACAATGAAACACCATGCGTTGCGTGTTGCGCTGCAAAATGATGTCTTTTTATCGCACCCTGAAATCCCTTACCTATACTTGTTCCAGTAACGTCAACTTTTTGACCTGCCTGAAAGATTTCAACAGTAATTTTTGATTCAGTAGTGAAATTTGCTAAATCAGCTGATGGGACTTTAAACTCATGAAGACCTTTACCAGCCTCTGCACCGACTTTTGCATAGATGCCTGCAAGCGATTTAGAAAGCTTATTTGACTTTTTTTGTCCATAAGCAATCTGAAGGCTTTCATAACCATCATTTTTGATATTTTTGATCTGTGTCACTCGATTTGGAATAACTTCTAGCACAGTTACTGGAATAGAGTTACCTTCAACAGTAAATACACGGGTCATCCCGACCTTGCGACCAATAAGCCCTAAGCTCATGATCTTTTCCTTATATTATTATTATTAAGATAACTAATTACAATTGATCAGTTTCTTCTAAAAGAGCGCCATTATATACCAACGCTTGCGTTTTTTACAACTTTATTTCTACATCGACTCCAGCAGGTAGATCTAACTTCATTAAAGCATCAACTGTTTTATCAGTTGGATCTAATATATCCATTAATCTCTGATGTGTTCTGATTTCAAATTGATCACGAGCTTTCTTGTATACATGAGGAGAGCTCAGCAAATCAAATCTTTCTATTCTGGTAGGTAGAGGGACAGGTCCCTTGACTACCGCACCAGTTCTTTTTGCTGTATCAACAATTTCCTGTGCAGATTGATCAATTAACTTATAATCAAACGCTTTTAATCTAATTCTAATTTTCTGACTTTCCATTTTTTATATCCTTCTAAAGAGCGAATACCCATTTCAGAGTATTTTTTTGTTTAATATCTATCTATTCAATAACTTTTACTACAACACCAGAACCAACCGTTCTTCCACCTTCACGAATTGCAAATCGTAAACCTTCTTCCATAGCAATTGGAGCGATTAGTGTTCCAGTAATTGATACATTATCACCTGGCATTACCATTTCTGTTCCTGCTGGTAATTCAACTGCACCGGTTACGTCTGTTGTTCTAAAGTAAAATTGTGGACGGTACCCATTAAAGAATGGTGTATGTCTTCCACCCTCATCTTTACTTAAACAATAAATTTCTGCAGTAAATTTAGTATGTGGCTTTATTGAGCCAGGTTTACATAAAACCTGTCCACGTTCTACATCTTCACGAGCTGTGCCACGAAGCAACACACCTACGTTGTCGCCTGCTTGACCTTGATCAAGTAATTTACGGAACATTTCAACACCTGTACAAATTGTTTTTACTGTATCTTTTAAACCAACAATTTCAATTTCTTCATTAATTTTTACAACACCACGTTCAACACGGCCAGTCACTACAGTACCTCGACCTGAGATTGAGAATACGTCTTCTACTGGCATTAAGAAAGGGCCATCAATTGCTCTTACTGGTTCCGGAATATAACTATCTAATGCTTCAGCTAATTTAAGAATTGCTGGTTCACCTATCTCTGATTGGTCGCCTTCCAGTGCTTTAGTAGCAGAACCCATGATGATAGGAATATCGTCACCTGGGAAATCGTATTTACTAAGGAGTTCACGTACTTCCATTTCAACTAATTCTAATAATTCTTTATCATCCACCATATCGGCTTTATTCAAGAACACAACAATATGAGGAACACCCACTTGTCTTGATAAAAGAATATGCTCGCGAGTTTGAGGCATTGGTCCATCAGCAGCAGAACACACAAGTATTGCGCCGTCCATTTGAGCGGCACCAGTAATCATATTTTTTACATAATCAGCATGGCCTGGACAGTCAACATGAGCGTAATGTCGTTTTTCTGTTTCATATTCAACGTGTGAAGTATTGATTGTTATACCACGTGCTTTTTCTTCTGGCGCTGAATCAATTTCAGCAAAGCTTTTTGTATCACCACCAAATTTTTTAGTAAGCACAGTCGAAATTGCAGCTGTTAGAGTTGTTTTTCCATGATCCACGTGACCAATAGTGCCAACGTTAACATGTGGTTTGGTACGCTCAAATTTACCTTTAGCCATAATATTTTTCCTTAAAAATTACTGTTTATTAATAATTGCATCCGCAATATTTCTTGGTGCTTCAGCGTAATGTTTAAACTCCATAGAGTAAGTAGCACGTCCTTGCGACAAAGATCTTACAGTAGTTGAATAACCAAACATCTCTGCAAGAGGCACCTCTAAACGAAGTACTTTTCCTGTGGCATTATCATCCATACCTTGAATAATTCCTCTTCTAGAAGATAAATCGCCCATCACATCTCCCATATATTCTTCAGGTGTTTCAACTTCAACCGCCATCATTGGTTCTAAAATAATTGGATCTGCTCTTTTACATCCATCTTTGAATGCAAATGATGCTGCCATTTTAAATGCATTTTCGTTTGAGTCAACATCATGAAACGATCCATCATAAAGAGTTACTTTAACATCCTCAACTGGATATCCAGCAAGCACACCTGATGTAATTGTTTCTTTTAAGCCTTTATCGACTGCAGGTATAAACTCTCTTGGTACTGCTCCACCCTTTATTGCATCAATGAATTCGTAGCCTTTCCCTGTTTCATTTGGCTCAATCTTAAGCCAAACATGACCGTATTGGCCCTTACCACCAGATTGTTTTACAAACTTACCTTCTGCCTCTACCGTTTTTTTAATTGCTTCCCGATAGGCTACTTGAGGTGCACCTATATTTGCATCAACCGTAAATTCCCGCTTCATTCTATCAACCAAAATCTCTAAATGAAGCTCTCCCATCCCAGAAATTATTGTTTGATTAGTTTCTTCGTCTGTTTTAACTCTAAATGATGGATCTTCTTGGGCAAGCCTTCCTAAAGCAATTCCCATTTTTTCTTGATCTGCTTTTGTTTTTGGTTCTACCGCTACATGGATTACCGGCTCTGGAAAAATCATTCGTTCAAGAATAATTGTTTGTTTTAAATCACAAAGCGTTTCGCCAGTCGTGACGTCTTTCAACCCAACTGCTGCAGCTATGTCTCCTGCACGCACTTCCTTAATTTCTTCACGATTATTAGCATGCATCTGAAGAATACGTCCGATCCGTTCTTTTTTTCCATTAATTGAATTTAATACCGTATCGCCAGCTTTAACAATTCCCGAATAAACTCTAAAGAAAATTAACTGGCCGACAAATGGATCTGTTGCAATTTTAAATCCTAAGGCAGCAAATGGGGCATCATCTGATGGTTTACATGTCATTGGATTACCTGATTCATCCTCACCTGGAGTTTCATCTATATCAATTGGTGAAGGCATATATTCAATAACCCCATCAAGCATTGCTTGCACCCCTTTATTCTTGAATGCTGATCCACATACCATAGGTACTATTTCATTCGCTAAGGTTCTGATACGTATTCCTTCTTTTATTTCTTCTTCAGACAAATCTCCTGTCTCAAGGTACTTATTCATTAAATCTTCATTTGCTTCAGCAGCTGTTTCTATCATATTATCTCGCCACTTTTGACAAGTATCAACTAAATCAACTGGTATATCTTCATATTTAAAAGTAACTCCGTTATCTGCTTCATTCCAGATAATTGCTTTCATTTTTACAAGATCAACAACGCCAGTAAATGTCTCGGCAGCTCCAATAGGAACTTGAATGGGAATTGGATTTGCTTTTAATCTCGACTTCATTTGATCATAAACTTTGAAAAAATCTGCTCCAGCACGATCCATTTTATTTACAAATGCAAGACGAGGCACCTTATACTTATTTGCTTGACGCCATACAGTTTCTGATTGTGGCTGAACTCCACCAACTGCGCAATAAACCATACATGCCCCATCTAAAACACGCATAGAGCGCTCAACTTCAATTGTAAAGTCAACGTGACCAGGCGTATCAATAATATTGATACGATGTTGCTCAAACTGATTACTCATACCCTTCCAGAAACATGTTGTAGCAGCAGAGGTTATTGTTATTCCTCTTTCTTGCTCTTGCTCCATCCAATCCATGGTCGCAGCGCCATCATGCACCTCACCAATTTTATGATTAACACCTGTATATAGTAAAACCCTCTCTGTTGTTGTTGTTTTACCAGCATCAATATGAGCACTAATACCTATATTTCTGTAACGTTCAATGGGGGTTATTCGAGCCACTTAATATACCTTTAACAAAAATTAAAAACGGAAATGTGAGAAGGCTTTGTTTGCTTCAGCCATACGATGAACTTCTTCTCTTTTTTTCATCGCTGACCCTTTGCTCTCAGATGCTTCCATCAGTTCGGCAGCTAGGCGTAAATCCATTGATTTTTCACCTCTTTTTCTAGCTGCTTCTTTTAACCATCTCATTGCAAGAGCAGATCTTCTTGAAGGTCTCACCTCAACTGGTACTTGATAATTAGCCCCGCCTACACGTCTACTTTTTACTTCGACCAATGGTCTTAAATTCTCAATAGCTAATGAAAATACTTCAATTGGATCTTTTCCACTTTTAGTTTGTATTTGATCAAAAGCACCATAAATCAATCTTTCAGCAACTGATTTTTTACCACTAGTCATCAATACATTTACAAACTTAGAAACTTCTTGGCTTCCAAATTTTGGATCTTGAAGAATGTGTCTTTTTGGAACATCTCTACGTCTTGGCATATCT
>Ga0209710_1001444_pt1 | contig 18264 bp, 15 predicted proteins | sample ArcticOcean_MG_C_5_FD_187436 | JGI IMG/M metagenome (GOLD analysis project Ga0209710, IMG submission 187436) | Marine microbial communities from western Arctic Ocean - ArcticOcean_MG_CB4_138 (SPAdes) (version 2) | ecosystem: Environmental > Aquatic > Marine > Oceanic | place: Arctic Ocean...
CAGGTAAAGGTTTTTTAAAAGGTACTCAAAGTTATCTAGAATTTTTACCTGAAAAACATACTGATTTTATTTTTACACTATTTGCTGAAGAGTATGGTTTTTTAGGCTCGCTAGGTCTTTTATTAATTTACATTATAATAATTTATAGAATCGTAAGAATTGGTCTAATTTCAAGAAGTTACTTTTCTAAACTTTTTTGTTTTGGTTTCGCTTCAGCTATATTTTTTTATATAACTGTAAATATGTCTATGGTCTTAGGATTACTACCTATAGTTGGATCACCATTGCCAATTATGTCCTATGGTGGATCTTCAATGCTTGCAACAATGGTTGGGTTTTCAATTGTTATGAGTGCTAAGATTAACTATAAACAGTTAATAGCCTAACTTTTTAAGGCTAAATCTGCCTAATTTGCCACTGGAAAAATATTCCCAAAAAAAATATAAAAAGTTTTATGGAAAAAAAATTAAAAGTAGGAATAGTTGGTGCTGGTATTCAGGGAATATCTAATGCATTATTTTTACAAAAAAAAGGTTTTGAGGTAACAATTTTTGACAAGGATGCACCAGGTAGTCCTGCTGCATCTTATGGAAATGCAGGCCATTTTTCACCTTATGCCTGTGTGTTAATGAATAGACCGGACGTTCTAACTGATATTCCTGCTATGCTTTTAAGCTCAACTGGTCCACTAGCCCTTAAGTGGAACTATGTACCAAAAATGATTCCATGGTTTTTAAAGTTTATAAGAAATTGTACGACAAAAAGAATGATGCATACGGCAAAAAATATGCACCAAATTTTAGATCTAGCACTCCCAGCTTATGATGAGCTATTTGATGAAATAGACTTAGAAGGATTGGTAGAAAAAAAAGGAATACTATATGTATGGAATGACCAAAGTTTAAAAAGTAGAGATCTTGAAATCAGAGTAAGAAATGAATTAGGTGTTGATCAACAAGTGGTAACACCAAAAGAAATTCATGATTTAGAGCCTCATCTAAAACCATTTTATCATGGTGGTGTTTATTATCAATATGGAAGACACGCTAGAAATCCAAAGAGAATTCTTTTAAAACTATTTGATCTTTTTTTAAAAAAAGGTGGAAAGTTTTTAAAAATAAATGTTCAAGATATTAATTTTGATAGTGAAAAACCAGTTATTAAAACTGAAGCACAAAGATTTATCTTTGATAAATTAGTAATTGCTTGTGGCGCTTTTTCTAAAAGATTAACAGATAATTTAGACGAAAAAATACCTCTTGATACCGAAAGAGGATATCATGTTCACTTTAAAGACTGTGATCATCTATTAAGTAGACCCGTAATTTTTTCTAATAGAGGTTTTGGAATTACCCCAATGGAACAAGGTCTTAGAGTTGTGGGAACGGTAGAGTTTGGAGGTCTAAAAAATCCTCCATCAAAAGGAAGAATTAAAAACCTAATTAATAATGCAAAATACATGCTAGATGATTTGCCTGAGCATGAAGATGAGTGGATGGGATTTAGACCCAGTCTACCGGATTTTTTACCAGTAATAGGACCGTCAAAAAATCACAAAAATGTTTTTTATAGTTTTGGCCACCATCATTTAGGATGGACACTAGGACCTATTTCAGGGAAAATAATAGCTGGAATGATTGCAGAAGAAAATACCAACTTAGATTTAAAGCCATATAGCTCGCTTAGGTTTAGCTAATTGACAAATAAAAACAATATTGCATATATCTTTTTATTTTTAGCAACTCTATTTTGGTCAGGTAATTTCTTAGTTGGAAAATTTGCTAGCCAGTATCAAGTACCACCTTTTTCTTTAAACTTTTATAGGTGGTTCTTTGCTTGGCTAATTTTAGCACCATTTACAATTAAAGAAATTCTACAAAAAAGAAATTATATCTTAGAAAATTATAAATATTATACAGTTCTTGGTATAACGAGTGTCACCATATTTAATTCAATTGTTTATTATTCTTTAAACTTTACTCAAGTTATTAGTGGAGTTTTAATGATATCAACAATACCAGTGATGATTATTTTTATCTCATCAATTCTAAAAATTGAAAAAACTAATACATTTCAAATATTAGGAGTAACCTGTTCTTTTATTGGTGTAGTTTTAATCATAACAAAGGCAGACCTTGGAATATTATTAAATTTAGACTTTAATAAAGGAGATATTACCATGGTTTTTGGAATGTTATCTTGGGCTACTTATTCTGCTTTATTAAAGAAAAAAAAACATAAATTATCTCAATTAACATTATTAGAAGTAGTAATTTCATTTGGCTTTATTTTTTTAATTCCAATTTATTTTATAGAGTATCAAATGGGTTATAGAATTACCTTAGATCAAAATTTTTTTATGATTTTGTTTTACGTAGTATTATTTCCAGGTCTTGCTTCATTTATCTTTTGGATAAAAGGCGTTTCCTTAATTGGTGCTAATAGGGCAGGTGTGTTTTTACATATGATGCCAATTTTAAGCGCAATCATGGCTATCATTATTTTTAATGAAAAATTTATGTTTTATCACATGTTAGGTGCAATATTTATTTTAACTGGAATTCTTCTATCTAATAAAAATAATAGATTATCATAAATATATATAGGTTTTTAAGTTAATAGAATTTATAATTTGATGATGTTTAAAAAATATAAAAATTTTATTATATTAATATTCTTTGTGATCTTGTTAATTGTTCTCAAAATAACCAATATTGATATTGTCAAAAAAATATCACTAATTAATTATGACTTTTATCAAAAAACATTAGTAAAAGGTGAGGTTAAAAATATAACCATCATAGACATTGATGAAAAAAGTATAGCAGCTATAGGGCAATTTCCATGGCGTAGAGATGTATATGCTAAAATATTAAGTAACCTTAATCAATTTAATCCTGCCTCTGTTGCATTTGATATTTTTTTTAGTGAGGAGGATAAACAAAATCCAAAAAACTTACTTATCGAACTTAAAAAAGATAATGACATATCTGAAAATATAGAAGTCTTAGATACTAATAAAATATTTATAGATGAGATAAAAAAAACTAAAGTAATTCTTCCAGTTGTTGGAACAATAAAGCAAAACCTAGTAATTAATAATTCAAAACCTAAATTAAGAATTATTTCAAAAGGTTCCAATCCTAAAAATTATTTATTCAAATTTAAAGATAAAATTACCTCTTTAGAAAAAATTAATGATGCTGCAACTGGAATTGGTTCTATTTCTTTATTACCTGGAATTGATGGGATAATTAGATCGGTGCCCATCCTATTAAATATAGATGATCAAATATGGCCATCATTAAGTTTAGAAAGTATAAGAGTTTCAAATGGTCAAAAAAATTTATTAATCAAAGCGAATGATTCTGGTATCCAAAGTATAAAAACTAGAAAAAATACATTTACTACTGACAATAATGGAGTCATTAACATTAAATATAAAGATTTTAAAAAAGATAATTATATTTCAGCAGTTGATATCATTGATAATAATTTTGATAAAAAAAGAATAGAAAATAAAATTATCTTAATAGGATCTTCTGCTCAAGGCCTATTTGATATTGTAAAAATTTCTAATGGTAGGGTGGTTCCAGGTGTTGAGGTACATGCTCATATTATAAATAATATTTTAACTGACGACTCTATTAAGAAAAACTTATTCACAAATTCTATTGAGAATATTTTATTAATTATAGTATTAATTATGTTGATACTAGTACCAAGTAAGACAAAACCTAAATATAGTATTTTATTTTTTATTGGTTGCTTGATCACTATCAACTTAATTAGTGTAATTTTGTTTTATCAAAATTTTTATGTGGATCCATTTTACAGTAGTATCTGTGGAACATTAGTATTTACAGTGTCCCTTTACTTTAGGTACTTGGATGAAAATTCTATTGCTTTAGAAAATGAAAAAAAACAATTAGTACTTAAAAAAGAAAGAGAAATTGCAGGAGAAGTTCAGAAAAAATTATTCCCAGTTAATAAAGAAATTGAAAAATACGTATTTGCAAAAAATACACCTGCTAAAGATGTTTCTGGTGATTATTATGATTATTACAAAGTAAATGATAATGAGTTTTTTTTCACTCTTGCTGATGTGTCAGGTAAAGGCATTAAAGCAGGAATTTTAATGGCAAATGCAGCTTCTGTTTTTAGATCTCTTGCAAAAATGAATTCATCATTATCTAAAACTGCAATGTATATAAACAATCAAGTAAAAGATTCTTCTTATCAATCAATGTTTATCACAGCTGTTATTGGAAAAATTAATATTGAAAAAAAAGAAATGGAATATGTAAATCTTGGTCATGAACCTATGATGGTTCTAGACCAATCTTTTAATTTTAAGTATCTTGATGCAACTCTACCTCCACTTGGAATGATGATGGTTAAAAATGAAACTCACTTTAAAACCACTACCATTGATATAGCGGATAAAACTATATTAATTTATACAGACGGCCTAACTGAAGGTTATGTTAAGAATAAAGAAGAGCTCACTGTTAACGGTTTTGAAAATGAAATTAAAAAGATAAATTCAACAGATCCTAAAAAAATAATTGAACACGTATCTGAAATACTAACAAAAGATCTTAATGAATTAAGAGATGATATAACTTGTCTTGGAATTAATTTAACAAATTAAGATTTGATGATTAATTTTTTATTTATAAATATTATTTTTTCAGCTCTAAATATATTTATTATTATATATGCTTATTCGTTAAATTTTTTTCCACTGAAATGGAGGAAGAAAGTTAATCAAGACACATTTGTTGGGCTTGCTTTAATTTTTTCTACAATGTTGACAGGTTTTTTGTGGGTTTTTTATTTTTATCTAAAATTATTTTAGTAATTTTGTCTCCACGAACTTCTATAAGAGGATACACTACCCACTGCTGCATCAATTTGAACTAAGTCTTTTTTGACAGGGTTTAAAGATTGACCAGCAATGTTTGCAAATAATTTTCCAGCAAAAGTTACAATTCTTGAAAGAACACCTTGACCAACATATTTACATTTTTCTGTACTTTGAGCTCCAGTGTTTGCACCAAGTTTAGAAGAAACATTAGTTCCACATTCTGCATCAACAGCGCATATAAAAGCATCCCCTAAACTACATTTATTAACTGATGATGATGGTTTATAAATTGGAAAATAAACTAAGCCACTTGAAACAGTAGGCTCAGCTGTAACTTTTTTTGAATCCTTCAATGTAATATACCATCCTCTATCTCCTGCTTGTGGACATGATGCACCACTTGTATCATTGGTGGTATTTTTACAATCTGTTAAATCATCAGCTAGTGTTGGTGTTTTAACTTCTTTATATATTGGGTAATGAGGGTCATTTATTCCAAGTAATAAATTTGATATCGCATTTGAGGATGCTGTAAGTCTTTCATAATCTCCAGTTCCTGAATATAGCCATAAAGAATTAGTTTTTTGGCCAATAGTTGCATCCATAGCGTGATACATGTACCTGCCATTTGATTTTGTTGAGCCAGAATTAAACAAGGTAGTATTGTCGTATAAAGCAATAACATTACCATCACCATCATCACTCATATTAGTTAGATTGAATTTTGTAATTTTTCCCTCAAAGTCGTTAGTGTAAACTAGCGCTCCTCTGTAACCTATCCCTCTTGCAGTATCAGCTGTGATAACTACTGGAGTTCCTGGTACGGAATTTACAATGTCACTTGAAATCATATCTTCTATATCAATAACTTTTTGAACTTTTCCAGGATGAATTCTATCTTCAAGGTTTATTAAAAATAAAGCACTACCAACTCCTTCGAATTGTGTTCCGTATCCACCACCCATAGCAGCAACATAAATATCATCTTCTATATTTGTATCTCCAGCTCCATCATTCGGTAACCTAAATATTCTAGGTGCTGACCAAGTTTCTCCAAGTTTGCTATATTCATACTCTGGTTGAGTTTGAACACCTGTTGTAGCTGAACCTGACTTTATAGTTACCCCAAGGTTAGAACTTGTTTTGCTAACATCACCTGAGTCACCGCCATAATATGTTATGTCATCTCCAAAAGTTATAATTGTGTCACCATTTAAAGTACCAACTTGGAAGTTTGTATAATTAGAGCCATCTTTTGTTATTGTTAAATCTGCTTTTGATACACCTCTTACAGGGAAGGTCCAAGTTTTAGATTTAAAACATTGATTGTTGCCTGTGCCATCACACGTCATAGTACCTGTTGATTGTGCAACGTTATCAGTAACTTGAACTGATTCAACAAATGAGCTTAAAGAGTATGATGTAGCTATATAATCATAACTACTAAGCGCCCCTAAGTGATTCATAACATGAACTTTATGAAGAACTATATCGTTTAATACTGAATATAAATGTAAGGGTCTATCTGGATTAGTAACATCTAGTGCTGAAAAACCTGCACCACCACGTCCATAGGGGACAAACATTATAGTATGCCAAGCTTTTGCATTACCTAATGGACTTTGAAAATACATATCATGCACTACAGGTGATCCATCTACACCATAAATTGCATTAGAACCACCAGCACCACCTCTATTTAAATTGGCATTAACCATTAAAGGCATTGATGAAGCAATAAAAGGAGGAACAAATGCCCATTTTTCTACACCATCTTTGGCTTTAAATGCATGTAGCATTCCATCATTAGCACCAACATAAATTATCTCTTCTCTAGTTGATTTAGAAGCAGCCCAAGCATCATAACCTTTAATTGATCGCCAGTATGCTTCTTGATTGGATCCAGAAAATGCTGTCTCTGCATTTGGAGCAGCAACAACAACTAGCTCAGAATGATAAATGTCCCCAAGAGGGTTAGGGCGCGTCTCAGTTAAATTACAATCTGCATCGTAATCAAAATAATCTTCTCCTCTTATAAAATTAATTAAGCCTTTAACATCATCATCTGTACCATTTGCTACACCAGAAGTACTAGCGCATCTTCTTGTATTGACGGGATTATCTGTAACACTATGATAATTAGCAACTTCATTATTAGTTTGTTGAAATAAAGTATTAACTTCACTCCAGTTTGCAGCGGTAAAATTATTATAATTAGTAGTGTAATCAGTCCCTGGTATAACACTCCATATCTTCCTTTTATTAGGAGTGGGTAGTTTCTGTGCAGCACTCCAATTACCACTATCTGTTATATCCACAACTCCACTAGAGTTAATTGCAGTCCTAGTTAAGGTTCCTTGCCATTCTTTATTTTGCATATAGTCAAACTGCGCTTGGTATAATGAACCACCTTTTTCAATCGTTGCAGTAATTGCGGGAGCTGTAAATGATAATTTAGATGCAATAACTTGTGAGATTGCAGCTTTCAATTGTGCTTTTAATGAGGCTGTAGTATTTGCAATGATAACATCATTCGTTCCCCCAGCTTGTGCCATTTCTCTAAAATTTCTTATACCACTTGTACCAATCCCCCCTCCATAAGCTACTGTAAATGTTTTAATGCCTTTTTGATTTTTTAAATTTGTAACAGCAGTTTTTGCACGTGAATGGTTATACCAAGAACCATCTCCAATAACTAATACATAGCTATTTTGACAGCTAAGGTTTGCATCAATAGGAGAGAGAGAACTATGCGTATAATATTCTTGAGCCATCTTCGCCCAAGCCATGGCATCTGTTCCACCACCAGGATTAACCGATGATATAATGGTATTTATTCTTGCAGCCCCACCTTTGTGAGCTCTAACTTTTAAACAATTTTGACTGGTACATGGACTTGCAGTTCCTGTAGTTATATTTCCAGACCAAGATCGAAAACCAGAACTTCCCGACGCCCAGTAACCAAAACCAAAATCTACTCCTGATGTTAAAGATGAATCAGTTACAATAGCTTTAATTGCTTCATGTGCTCCAGTCATTCTTGTTGAAGACTGTGAACTACCAAATTCTTTAATAAAACCAAGGTTTAAATCAAAGATTTGAATTGTTCTTTTGTAATATTCTGCAACAGCAATTCTGTTATTAGTAGCATCAATATCAATGTTTCTTGGGTAATACATTTTAATATTTGAAGTAGTAGACGCACCATTGCAACAGCTTCCCTTGTAGGTGCTACTTTGAACACCTGTTTTTCCAGAATTAAGCACAACTTTATAAATTCTATGACTATAATAACTTGTTGCATAAAGAATACTGTCATCAGTTGGATGCATTTTCATTCCATACGAATAAGTCCCCATAGGACTTCTTGTTGAGAATGATTTAGTAGTGCTGGGGCATTTATTAGAGCCAATTGCAAATTTATATAGATCACGATAATTTTGTAAGTACATATTTGCACCATTATGATCTACTGTCATAGCACGCGCATATCTTCCTTGGTTTCGCAAATCGCCAGAATAAGAGCAGCTAATATTAGTGTTGGTGCTTAAGTTTCTAACCAACATATTACTACTATTGAAAGAGTATAAAATATTATTTTGTATATCTAATGAATTTGGGTAATTACCAGAATAATTCCAGTCACAAACTCCAGTTGATAAGTTAACTCTAAATACTCTATGTTGATAATAGCCCGCAACATACAAATATCCATTATGAACCTTCATGGCTCGAGGATAGTAAGATCTGCAGTTGCCAGTGCCTTTATAAATTCCAGACGTTCCAAAAGAAGAGTCCACAGCTTTGGTTGCGTAAGTAAATTTTTTTATTCCTTGGGTATGATATTGTCCTGCATAGATGTCACCATTACTATCAAATGCGACTGCCTCTGGATAATAAATTGCAGCACCACTCGTCATTCTAGCTCCCATGCTTCCTGATTTATCTAAAAGAATTAATACGTTTGCAGGAACATCTCCAATACCAGATCCCGGTGGCAAGGCTTTTGAAAACACATTACCTGTTAATGATAAAAGTAATATTAAAACATGAATAATTAAAAATTTAGATTTCATTTATTGTTTTAAATCCTCTTCAAACTCACTCATTTCTATTTTATTATAAAACTCACCTAGCTTTAAATCATATTCTTTATTTGAAATATAAATCTCTTCATCGATTAAACTTTCTTCATTAAATATTCTTTTATAAATAATTAGGTTTTGATTTTTTTCCCATATTTCAAAATTATTATAAATCTTAGGGTTTTCTCCTGTATCAAAATCTCCATAAACTTTTTTAGCGTAGTTCATTAAAGTTAGTTTGTTGCTTTCTGTATTTTGACCATCATTTAAAACAACCATTCTAATTGCTGCTAATCTAGAATTTTCGGGATCTCCTAAAAATATGTATTCAATTGCAATATCAAAGGACATGTTATCATTTGGGCATACTTCTTGAGATTGTACTGGTAACATGAATTGACCAGCATAGGTTGGCATTGGTTCTGCAAATTTTTTTACAATTTTTGTCTTTTTATCTCCAATTTTAATTATGAAATCACATGCAGCTTGAGCTGTAGGTATGTATAAAGAGAAAACTAAAAAAGTTACGATTAATAAAGAAATAGGCTTTTTCACAATAATTATTTATACAATAAAGAATACAAGAAACGCAATATAAATAGCACTACTTAGGTAGCACAACTATACTTTCTAAAGGCACAATTACTCTTTTTTTTGAATTATTACTATCCGTCACATCATCTGCATTGAAAATACCACATGCAAAAATTCTATATGCCATTCCATCTGCAGAACTATTAGTTGCACCCTTTTTAATACTAGTTCCAAACCCCCTAAAAGGAGCTGATCCAATTCGCACAACAAAAAACTCATAAAAATACCTTCGTAGATATTCAGCCTCTTTTTTTTCATCACTTGATGCAGATCCAAAGGATTTCATAAGTAGCTCACCGTAATTATTGCTTTCAGCATGAGCAATCTTGATTGGCTTAAGTAAATCAGTAAAAGAATTATAACAAATACTATTTGTATTATAAAAAAAGTTACTCCTATTACTATAGTTGTTTCTAAGCAGAGCAGTACCTATTTTGCCATCCCAGTTTGTAGCTGAGTTATCTGGCAAACCTCTAGTAGCACTTCTTCTGTTAGTCCTAGAATCCCATGCTCCTAAATATTGGTCAAGCAGCCATTGTTCACCTTCTCTTAAAGCTGTTTCTGCAACATAGAAAGTTTGTTGGTATTCATCATTTGCATTATTATTTTCATGATCACCGGATGAAATAACAATTAATGCGCCACCCATTAAAGACATAACGAGCAGCAAAACTAATGCTAATATTAATGCAAAACCTTTTTCATTTTTTCTCATTATTCTAATCCTAAGTTTCTAGTGTGAGCACTTACCACCACAGAGTCTCTTAAATATTTGTCTGCTTTATAAATATTACGATTACCATCTGCTAATGAATAGATAGTTTGAGCAATATTAGTTCTAAAATAAGGCTTGGTAGATCGAGTAGTTAAAATCACATCTACAATTTTTATTTTATAAATTTTATCTTTATTGGCATTGGTAGCAGTTGGAGGAGGGCTAATTTTTAATCCTTTTTCATCAATTGGTACAAATTCTAAATCAACAACATAATCAACAACTTTAATATCATTGTAAAATTTATCATTACTACTTGGAACTTCCCAAGAAGAACTAGAGGCATTCCAAAGTTTTTTAGATTTATAAACAGCATATGCATCAATTGGCTGCCCTGTTGTTTTGTTAAGAAGAGTAGACGCTTTACCTGAGTAGGTTATTTTATATCTTGAATAAGTATAAGTTACAGGAGTGGACGCAGAGTTTATTGAAACATCTCCATAAACAATATCCATTTGATCACAACATTTACCCGAAGACCCACTTTTAGTTATAAGAATTGGAATATGCTCGTTACTTGTTTTAATAGTATCATTAAAATATTTAAATCCCGCCATACGGACATCTCTTACCATCATTCCCAAAACATCTCTGCCACTTTGGCTTATTTTTGCACGATCAGTTACTTGGTTGTAAGTGTTATTTACAGCACTATAAGTTGTGTACATTGCACCCATCATGATAGATGAAACCACAATCCCAATTAAAATTTCAATTAAAGTAATTCCTTTAATATTTTTAGAATTTTTATTTTTCATTAATCAATTTGAAAATAAATATATTTTCTTTTTTTTCCGTTATTTAAATTAACTTCCATTCGACCAAAGTATCTTTTGTTGTAATAAAGCTGTCTTTCATATGTCGAGTCATTGGGTCCAACATAATTACAGTTAGGGGATAAAGATGAATGGCAAATATCAAAAATTTTAAGTGCTTTGATATCATTAGGTCCTTTACATTTAATTCTTTTTTTTGAAAAGCGGTTGTCCCATTTTTGCATTTTATTTTGTGGGGCATTGGTAAAATTTGAATTTGAACTTGTACCATTTGAGCAACTTCCCATTCTCCAACCTTTGTTGCTAGTTCCTAAAAGGTATTCATGGAAGTTTTTACCACCATACTCTTGATCTTTGTCTGCCATTAAATCTTCAGCAACCATTGAAACTAAAAAATTGGTCTTAGTTCGTTCACCCGAAACATCTATCGAACGAACAGAATAGTTAACCATCTGAAATATAGATATAAAGCCAATACCTACAATAACCACTGAAACCATGGCTTCAATTAGCGTTAAGCCTAATATATTCTTTAATTTATTGTATCGTCCAACCATTACTACCCCATCTTTTCTTCACAATATTAGAAAATCTATTCCATTCAATCAAATATGCTTGTTGAGCAACTCCATTTTTTGTTAGCCCGGTAGAAGCTGTTGTAGGGCATGATCCAGTTAGAACGGCTAGAGATTTTGCACAAATAATCATGGTGCTTTCACCAGATAAATTACCCATGGTTTTATAATAAGAACCATCTTGAGAAAAGCAAACTGCAGAATTGGAATTAATACTAAGAGCCACTTGATCGCTTTCAATAATTTTTATGTCATGCTTTGTCCAATAGCCGGCAGTTACCATTGCGCAATTTAAAGCTGTGCCTGCATTTAATAGTTTAGTCATACTGTCTTGCACCATACCTTTACCGTAAACCTTAAATGTGCCTTGATCAAATTTAAAATAAACCTGGGCATAAGGGTAAGAGCCTCTTTGTGCAGAAGCGCTCATAGCAGAAAATAAATTTGTAACTTTTTCAGTAAATGCTCTTGCTTCTCTATCTTTTTTCCAGCTTGAAAAATTAGGGTAAGCAATTCCAGAGATGATACCAATTATTGCAACAACAACTAATAATTCTAAGAGTGAAAAACCTTTAGTGTTCTTTGCCAGCATTCGCATCTATTTTTCCTGATGCAACCAGCTCTTCTAGTGATTTAGTCATAGTAACCATTCCATCACGAACAGAGGTTTGCATAATACTTGGAATTTGATGAATTTTTGCTTCTCTAATTAAATTTTGTATTGGAGGTGTACATTTCATAACTTCAAATGCAGCAACACGTCCTTGACCATCTTTAGTTTTTAATAGTCTTTGTGTGACAACCATTTTTAATGAAGTTGAAATTTGAGCTCTAATTTGTGATTGTTGCTCAGGTGGAAAAACATCAATAATTCTATTAATAGTTTCCGGTGCTCCACTAGTGTGCAATGTTGCAAAAACAAGGTGGCCTGTTTCAGCTGCTGTGAGCGCTAAACCTACAGTTTCAAGATCTCTTAATTCTCCAACTAAAATTACATCAGGATCTTCTCTTAAAGCAGCCTTTAATGCTGTGGCAAAACTTTGGGTTTGTTTTCCAATTTCACGATGAGAAATAATGCTTTGCTGATCTTTATGAATAAATTCTACAGGATCCTCTACCGTAATGATGTTGTGAGTTTTTGTTTTATTAATTTCATTTACTATTGCAGCTAAGGTTGTTGATTTTCCAGATCCTGTTGGACCTGTTACTAACACCAAACCTTTGTGCATATCTATAATATCATAAAGCACTTCTGGTAGAACAAAATCTGACATTTCTGGAATTTTACTTTCTACTCTTCTTAAAACAGCAGCAGGTCCTTTAATAGTTTTGTAAAAATTAGCTCTAAATCTTAAACCGCTTAACATAACAGCACTATCTAGCTCATGAGTTTTTTCAAATTTATTTAACTCCTCTTCATTACAATTCATACTTAGAAGATCTTGAAGATCTTGAGCTGTAACCATTGCATCTTGAACTTTAATAATTTCACCAGTTTGCCTATAGGCCATAGGTGAACCAGCTCTTAAATGAAAATCTGATATTTTTTTATTATTTTTTGCTAATTCTTCTAATTTTTCAAACATGCCTTGTTGTATAATAGATTTTTTCTAATATGAAATATTAATTTTTAGTTATCAACTAGGTGATAAGCATTTCTACCCTAGGTGTTAAGAATAGTATTAAAATTGCAATTCTATACCAAAAAAGGTAAATATTTAATTAACTACACTTATAAATTATAAAATGTTTAATAACCTATTTAAAAAAAAACCCACCCAAGAAGCTACTACTGCTCCAGATCAGGCTATAGATGATAAAGAAAAAAAAACGAAAAGTTTTTTTGAAAAAATAAAATCCAAATTAGCTCCTGCATTAAAAAATAAATTAGGAAAATCAGCGATTCAAGGAGAAGAAATTCTTGGTGTAGAAATTACAAACAAAGAAATTAGACTAGCTCAAGTCTCTTCAAATAATTCAAATCAATGGATATTAGATAAGTTTTATATTCACCCAACAAACCTACCAGATGATGCTTCTGTTTTGGATCATTTAGATGATCTTGGTTCAGAATTACAATTAGCTATTCAAAGATCTAAAATTACAACAACAAATGCGGCAATAGCAATTCCAGTAACTAGTGCAATCATCAGAGTTGTTACTAGCCCATTAATGAGTGATGTAGAATTACAAAAAGCTGTCGAAACAGATTCGTTATGGGAAAATTTAGTACAACTTACTGATAATTTAGCAGACTACTCAATTTTTCATCAAGTCATTAATAGAAATGAAAAAGACAATACCATGGAAATTTTGTTTGTTGCTTCAAAGCTTTCGGACATTAATAATTACACCAAGATAATAAAAAAAGGTGGATTAAACCCAGTTATAATAGATGTAAAATGTTTTGCTCTAAAATCTGCGGTTGATCAAATTAATCAACTTTCGGGATCTATTGAAAGTAGTAACTTAACAGCTTTGTTAGAGTTTGGCCTAGATGAAAATTATGTAATGATCTTGAATGAAAATAATCCAATCATTACAGATATATTTATTCGCGGACAAGATAGAAAAACAATTAAAGATCCAAGCGACCAAGAAGAAGCAGATGCTTTTTCTAGAAGATATATCACTCAAGTAAAACAGGCTATTAATGATTTTGAAGTTAAATATGAAAAAAGAATTAGAAATATAAAAGTTATTTCAAATGAACAAAATGTTGAAGACTTTTTGGGAAAATTTAGAAAATCATTAGCTAACACTCAATTCACTTTACTAGATCCCTTAGATCAAATTAAAATACCAGCTCAGTTAGAGGAAGCTACAAAACTTGCAAATAAATCTTACTTGTCAACTGTGATGGGTTTAGCTTTTAGAAAATTAGATGTTTTTGGTTATTACAAATTTGTAACAGCTGTTAAAAATATTAATTTACTTCCTAATAGAGACAACATGATCAAGCAAAAAAAGATGAAAGTATTTTCAAATTTTGCATTTAAAGGTGTTGTTGGAATTGTAGCATTAATTTATGTGGCACTTTTTGGATTATCTTTTTGGAATATTCAAAAATATAATAAAGCTTTAGTGGGTTACGAAAGTGTTAAAAACACCCATGAATCAACATCAATTCAAAAAAATGACTTAGTCAAAAAAATAGGTCTAATGACTAAGACTTTAAATTTAAGTAACTCTATAAAATCAAATAAAAAAATTAATTATAGAATTTTAGCACAAGTTGCATCTTCAGTACCTAATAGAGTTAGATTTCAGTCATTGGAATATAATGGCTCAGATTTATTAGTTATTATGGGTGATGCTTTTAGTGATCAAGACATATTAAAGTTGATTGCCAATCTAAATACAAAAAGTTTAGTCAGTCAAGCTTCATTAGCGTCGATGAATTTACCAAAGGCAACTGAAGGAAGTTCCCAGGTAATGAAGGGTTTTAAAATAGCAGTTATTTTGAAAGGTGAAATATAATGGATTTAAATAATATAAATATTTCTGATTTAAAAGAAAAACTTTTACAAGTTGCTGATAAAAAAACTTTAATTAAGTTTGGAATTGGTTTTGGGTCAATAATTTTATTTTTAATTATTTACTATGCTGTTTTAAATCCAATTGTAAAAACTAAAAAAGTAATGCTAGATGATATGACTTTAAAACAAACTGAGATATCTACATTTAATGATGAGATAATAGTTTTTACAAAAAGAATAAAAAAATTAGAACCAAAGTATAAAAAAAATTCTACTTTATTTCACAGTAAAGCAGAAGTTGAAGGACTATACTTGAGTTTAAGTAAGTATGCTGGTGTTAATGGTTTAGTTATATCTAAAATCGGCAAACAAAAACCTAAACCAGTATTAAAGGAAGGTGTGAGTGAAGACACACCAGATAAACTGAACAAGAACAATGTGTCTTATTATAAAATACCAGTTAACTACGAGATTAGAGGTAACTTTTTAGGATATATTAAATTTAAAAGAGAGCTAGCTAGATCTAATAAAATGTTAAATTTTGAGAAAGAAGCAATTAAAATTGTACAAAGTGACAAGACTGGTGCTATAGTCGCTACAGGTGTACTAACAATAGTAGGAATGACAGATGAATTTTTTTAAAATTATAATTTTACTAAGTTTATTTTTTGCAACTATGCAAAGCAGCTTTGCAGATTCCCACGATAAAAAAAACATAGTTGATCAAGCTAAAGATCTAGCAAATAAAGCTAAAGAAATTCAAGCAAAAAATGAACAGAATATAAAAGACGCAACAGAAGAAGAAGTCCCCTTGAATGATCCGTTTGCAGGCAATGCAGCAACATCATCAGGTGATTTAATAGCTTTCGACAATGATTCTGAGGATCAAAAGAAATTAACCTTAAATAATTTTAAATTAGTTGGAATTATATCTGGAAAGTTTGAAAGTTATGTTTCATTAGCTGATAGTTCTGGAAAAGTTATTACCATTCAATTAAATGAAGAATTAGAAGAAGGCTTGAGATTTGTTGATCTTAGGCTAACGGAAGCTATTTTTGAAAAAGAAGGTGGAAAATATATGGTTATTGATTTTAAAAACAAAGTAAGGGAAGTAGATGAATATTAAACAATTCAAATTTATATCTTCATTACTTGTTTTATTACTTTTTTTATCAAATTGTACAAGCACAGGACAATTTAAAAAAGCTAAACCATTTAAGCATAATACTCCATTAATTAAAGAAAATATAAAAAAATCAGGACAATCAGAAATCGCCAAAACTTTAGAAATGGGACCAAAGCCTGTTTTTGGTGATACAACAAATTTAAATAAGAGAAAAAAAATATCCTCTTCTTCTTCGAGAAATTATTTAATTATTCCTGACAGTTACAAAAATCTCAAACAAAGAATTTCACTTAAATTTCAAAATTTAGATTTTAAAGAAACAATGAAACTAATGGGTAAAATTGGTGAAATTAATATTTTAGTTGGGGACGAGGTTGCTGGAGCAATATCAGCTGAATTAGTTGATGTACCATGGGATAAAGCTTTTCAAGCGTTGCTTGATATGAAGAATTATGCATCTGATATAGATGTGAGTAGTAATTTAATTAGAATACATTCTCCAGAAAATCTAACATCACAAGATACCTATAAGTCTGAAAGAGCACTTGCGGTTAAAAAGAAAATAGAAGTTGAAGATTCAGTTGAGCCAATTTATTCAGAAATATTTAGACTTTATTATATAAGCCCAGCTCAAGCAAAAAAGACAATAAGTGAATTATTTACAGCTGGTTCGGGAGACAATGCATATGTGCCAATTCAAATTACAGAAGAAGTAACTACAAGATCGATAATTGTTAGAGGTAAGGAAAAAGATTTAGATGTAGTTGATAAAGTAATTAAAGAAATTGACGTTAGAACTAAGCAAGTTTTAATTGAAGCCTTTATTGTTGAAGCTAACTCTGATTTTGAAAGAGCTTTAGGAGTAAGATTAGGAGGATATTATAGTAAAAAAGGAAATGTTGCTGGAGGTGTTTCAGGAACAAGTTCAGGTAGTGGAGCGCTAGATACCACTACTGCTGCAGGCTTAGGTGCTGCAACAGATTCAATTACTAATTTTCCAGTTACTGGTGCAACAAGCGGTATAGGTTTACTTAGAAAAACAACAACTGGTGTTTTAAAAGCAGAAATAACAGCATTAGAAGCAATAGGACTTGGTAAAACTATTTCAAACCCTAAAATATTTACACTAGATAATCAGACGGCTACAATTACACAAGGAGAAGAAATTCCATACCAAACAACATCAGATGGAACTACTTCAACATCATTTAAAGAGGCTGCTTTAAAATTAACAGTTACTCCGAGTATTATTGGAGATGGAAATGTTTTATTACAAATTCAAGTTAACAATGACACACCAAACAGAACAACAGGCTCTGATGAACCTCCTATTAATAAAATGGAAATAGTTACAAAATTATTAATTGCTGATGGAGATATTGTTGTGATTGGTGGAATTAAAAAAAATGTCATTGCAAACAGCAAACAACAAACACCAGGTATAGGCGATATGCCAGTAATAGGAAATCTATTTAAAGGAAAATCAAAAGTTGATAACTTAGATGAATTATTAATATTTATCGCACCAAGAGTTCTTTAAACAATGATTGAAATAAAATGCTTAAAATAAGTAGAGATAGTGAAGTAAATTTAATTAATATTTTAATTGATCAAGATATTATTTCTGGTGCTGATCTAGGAAAAATAAAACAAGCAAGCCAAGATGGCAATAAATCTCAAATTGATGCAATTTTTGAATTAGAGCTAACTAATGAAAATAAAATTCTTGATCTATTAGTTAAAGAACAAAGCTTAGAAGTTGTTGATCTTTCAACTCATAGTGTGAGTGATGAAATAAGAGCTGTGCTTCCTTCAAATTATATAAATATGAATTTTATTGCTCCATTTAAAATGGATGAAACTACACTTCATATAGCAATTCCTGACAGCTCTAAACTTAGTTTAATGAGAAATTTAAAAACAATTACAAAGAGAAATATTGAATTACATGCAGCAACAGTCTCACAAATATCAAATTTCGTTG